>Ga0209489_101752_pt1 | contig 44583 bp, 18 predicted proteins | sample SiratrowhiteBW_FD_187527 | JGI IMG/M metagenome (GOLD analysis project Ga0209489, IMG submission 187527) | Root nodule microbial communities of legume samples collected from California, USA - Siratro white BW (SPAdes) (version 2) | ecosystem: Host-associated > Plants > Roots > Nodule | place... | reverse complement strand
ATATATATATATATATATATATATATATATAGCACGAATTTAATTTATATAATTAAATAAGTGTAAAAGTCTACATTTAAGAGTGGAACAAAAACAAGAACGGAACAATGTGAATAGAAAAACACAAAGAATAAAGATAAAAATTCTTATAAGCTTGCCATAAGCTTGCCATTAAACATAAGTTTAATCCATAATATTATAAGATTATATAAGTGTAAAAATTAGCTTATAAGAAAAGAAGATAAATAAATAACCAAACAAAACAACATATGAAACACAGTTATGAAGCAAATGTGAAGAGAGAAAAATAATCAAAATTTGGAAATTTAAAAGAATAAAAGAGAGAAAAAATCTAAAAAAAGTCGTGTCACTTTAAAATATTTTAAGATAATTATTAAAATGAATAACTTCTTGCTCCAATGAACCAAGAAAAGACTCACTTAAATAAACTCTCTTTTCTTAAAGACATTATAAAAAATCTCTAAAATTTAACTCTTATTCAATATCATAAAAAATTATTTACAAAGAGAATGAAAAATTATTTATAGATAAGTGTGTCACTTAAAATAAACCTAAATAAAATTTAAATATTTCTAAAAGAAAATAAAAATTTAACTTAGTAGTCCTGTATAATTGGCCAAAAACTGTAAAGTTCATGAAAGGAAAATGTAAATTTCAAAATTTAAATAAAAGAAATAAAAGAAATTCTTTTATTAGTTAAAAAACGGAGACTATGCTTCTCCTCCTTGATCATGCTTTTGCTTGCTTCTTTTGCATGTGATTTATCTTCTTATCCACTTTGTTTTAACTTGGTGACATCAAATCTTCTTTAGATTAGTGGATTTCAGGATTTTTTTTTTTATTTTCTATTATTTATGCCCCTAGTTTATTTTAGACTTATATATTCATTTACAAAAATTATTATTTACAATTATTTTTATGATACAAAATTACATTTTCTATGATAAAAAAATACTACTTTACTTTAAAAAAATTATTTATTTATTTACTAGAAATTTATTTCAATTATCTTTTCTTCACCCTCAACCATTTACATATGTGGTATACCTGATTTATGCCATAATAGAAAGTAGGGGTTCTCTTGAATAAATATTGGGAGAGGTAATGTAAATATCGTATTCCATAATAACGGTAAAAATAAAATAAGCTACAATTATAATTTGATAAATATTTCAAAAACACCATAAAAGGTTACTTTTATTCTAGTTAAATAACTTTACAAACCAATTAAATAAATAATTAATTAGTTAGCGTGATTAGTTAAGTGCAAGTTTAATATTCATATGTGTTTATATGATATAAAATTAATTTTACATTATTGAACATAATTGAAATGTATGGCTAAACTAATTTTATCCACTAGTTTTCTAATAAGATGGATGGCTCCATACTAAAAATTGATTGATTAGGAATGTTTTTTTTTCTAAATGACTTGTCTATTCGGTCAGAAATCTTATTATTACAGGAAATAGTGCACGCGCAAGGTTAGATATCAATTCAAATTATTGAAACCCAACGTGACTTCTTGGAAAGGGGCATGTCTCCTTTTCTGCTAAGAGTTTTAATTAAAATGAAAACAAACCTTGGTATTAGTGATAAAGACGAAAGTCTTAATCTAGCAAGATTATATATTGTCTTCTTATATAGATTTATTCATAAAAAAATTGAATTAACTGTAGTTAAAAGATTCATTAGGAGTTATGATGGAAGGTTATATGTTAGTTATGATTATGACCTTAATAATTTCCTCTATATTTTTATTATTTGTTAATATTTAAAATTTTCTTGTAAAAAAAAATTATATTGGCCTTTTAAAATAAGTTATTCAACAGTATTTTTTTTTTTTTTTTTTGCATAAAGAGAAACAATACTCTATTAATATTTAATAATTCAGAACAAAATAGCTTGTGTTAAGGCTCTTTCAAAAATAATCTCAATAATTTAGGTGTGTAAAGTTTAGAATTAAGAAATGAAGAAAAAAATGTTAAGCATTGACTTGAGAGTTACTTAGTTTTACTTTTATAAATACAATGAAGAGAAAAAAATTATAATAGAGAAGGGATTTCACCAGCAAAGGTTGTTACACAAATAGTTTATTTGAGTTTTTTATTAAGATATGGAATTCGATTGCCGACTTAAGTGATTATGTCGGTAGGTAAATCATTATAGTAAGTGCATTTTCTTCAAATAAAGATTTTATTTCTTAATAAACTTGTGAATTTTATTTTTAGTGCTCAATATATATTTTTTTGTATACAAGTATATATATATTTTTTATAAAATTTTATTCTATTTTTGTTGTATATTATTTAATGGTATATTTTAAATAATGAGTTATTAACTGAGAAAGCGCAGCTGAGTGTAAAAAAACAAAATTTAAAAGTTTATTAGAGATAAAAAAAAAGTTATTTAATTCTATTATTCATGAAGAAAAGAATTAAATAATGAGAAAAGAGAACAATCATCTAAATCTAAAGTTTGGAAGACCAGCCTATTTCTAGAGAACTCTTACCCAATAAAATTAGGATGAATCTTAACCAATAAACTTTTAAATTGGTTATTTAACCATGACTGGAAAATTTACCTGAAGAATTGTGTTTTCTATATTCCTGAGAAACTAAGACTCGCATGCTTTGAAGCTTCTAAGGGATAAATTTAATTTAATTTGATTAATCTTCATCTAATCCACTTCTAATTTTACTGTATTTCTCGTTTTTTTTCTTTTTTCAACTAAATCCTTATGCTTTTATTTTTTATTTTTTGTTTTCTGCCAAACCACGTTTGAGTAATAAGAAAAATACTAATTTATAACAAGTAATAAAAGCTGATTAACTACAAAGTCATAAAATATAGAGTTTTCAATTTTCCATTGTAATTTTTAATATTTAGTTTTTTAATTTAAAAATAATAAATTATTCTTTAATAAGATTTTGGAAACGGATTGAATTGTCTTATTTTGGAACAACCGCAAACAGTGCAATCACATCACTTCGGATTTTTTCCGACAATAATGCATGTCTGCTTCTATATATTGCTTTATTTGCCAATGGTAAACGATGTATATTTACATTTAAAAATTCAGATCATTATCTATGTGTTATCAGTAAAAAATAATGATCATAAGAGATTAAGTTAATGATATCAATATAAGTTAAACTTTTAGTAAGTAAAGATGTTATGAATAAGACAGACAGTACATTATCAACAATTCGTCATTAGAAATGATATAAGATTTTCTAAATTAAATAAGGATTTGATGTTGGGTATCACTATATATCAAGAATAATGAATATGAATGTAAAATTTAAATTTTGAAGAATAAAAATATTGAAGTTGAAGATATTAGAAGCTACATATTGATTAATTTAAAATAAATCAAGAAGAATGTTATAAAATGAGTGATCAAGGTCAAAAACATATTTAAAAAAAAATTAAGAAATAAAGATGAAATTGTATTTAAAAAATTTTGATTTTTTTTTTAAAAACTTGGTCTAACATGTATATATGGATTAAGTTTATATTTACAAATGATTTATGATCTATCAAATAATTCTTTTAAGAGTAAAGTGTAATGAAAAGTGTTTAATATAATCATAAGTTTTACAAATACATAGTTAAAAACACTTTTTTAAAACTTGTGTTTTGCATATTTCTCCTTCTTATATTAGATATAATTAAATAATATGTAATATAAAAAAAATATATTAGAGAAGCAAAAGTTTATTTTTTAATGTTTTTATGTTGGTTAGTTTGTAAGTATCTAACTCAATCAATTTGATTGAGATTTGAAGCAGACTGAAAATATAAGTAAGTATTGTTTGCACCTTAATCACTCATGATTAAGACAAACTAGGTATTATTTGAATATATAGTTATTTTTGACTAAAAATTAAGTATTATTTAGACGTAACTATTTCTGACTAAAATTCAAGTATTGTTTAAAATATTACAATTTTTTGCTAAATTCTGAATATTTTTTAAAACACAATCTCTCATAACTAAACTCTGAGTAGTGTTTAGAACACAACTACTCTTTACTAAATTATAAAATATTATTTAGAATATAACCAAGACTTGTATGAATCAAATGAAACAACAAACAACATTTGCGTCTCTTCAACCACTTAATTTGTGTTTGTTGAATTGAAGTTAACACTTTACATCTAATACGATTTAATACATATAAAATTATATTTTATATTTAATTATTTAAACGCATAATGAAAACCAAATAAATGATTTGTAAAATATGAACCCCCAGTATGAGATCTCTAAATAAAAGAAACCAATTAATGATCATCTTGTACTCCGAAAGATTTTAATTTTAAATTTCAAAATTAAAATGAAAAGTGCTCTCAAATGAATTTGAAAAAGGAAAGCATGTTTCCCATAGTAGTTCATATCTTCCCTGCTTCATTGAAACTTGCAGTGCCTAACTTTGTTTTCTTTAATTTTCTTTAACTTATTTTGTAATAGAATTTGAAGGCTTTATTTATTCTTGTTGGGCTTCACTTTTCTCCCCACTTCATTGTCTTCTAATGATCAAACTTCAAACCTAAATATAAAATTATTATTTATACCTATTTTCTACATGAAAGAAAATAAAAATAAAGTTCTTATTTATAAAGTTATAGTAAAGGATAAACTCTATTCTACAAGTATTTATTTAGGACTTCTTAAGCCTCTTCTTATATATACTCATCACTAACTTACTCTATCTTATCTTTATTTTATTTTATATTATCTTATATTGATTTATTTCTTGTAAGAATTTTATTTGTGTTAATTGCCTTAGAAATTTGAACTTTTCTCTAATTACTTCAAAACACCATACATGTTTGCTCTTTAGTTAATTTTGGAGAAGAAATATTTTAAATAGCTTTAGAATCAATTTTCATTTTCTTAAGTGCATTAATTCATTAAAGATGTGTAAATTTGTTTCTGTATATTATTTAATTGTGAAAATGAAGACTCTTTTAAATTAACATTAAAATGATTTCTCATGACAACAATTATTATATAAAAATTTACTATTTTAGGTCATTTGTCTTATCATGTTTTCATCTAAATGGAAAATCTAAAATTAAAAATCTTTGAATGGCTGGTCTATATAAAAAAAACTCATATATAATTTAAAATTAGAATTTTTTTTATATTTATTAAAAGAAATGTTTTAAAAATACAACAAAGGAGGCAAGATGTTTTTGAACATCTCACGCTGACCGCAGGAATTTTCTAGTGAGAGAACTCATATGGTTAATTATGTAGTGTTGACAAATTGGTTGAACGTGACTTTTATCAACCATATAGTGATAGTCAAAATCATGTTTATTGAACTATCTTCTAATCAAGATTTTAGCATTAAGAACATAATTATTTTTCTTTTCATTCTGTGTAATAAGCCAAGTGCAATTGAGTTTAGCATTATTTTCTCGAGCATATTTAGCTACCTATCTGTCTTTTCCTGTTTTAATTTGGCACTTTTTTTTTGGATGTGTCACTTCAAAAATGTGCAAGAATATTTGGCACGTGAAAGTAACCAATGAGAGAAATAAGGGCACGTGAAATTAACCAATGAGAGAAATAAGGGCAAGTGTGTGGTTTGGCTTACATGTCAAGATTTGTTCATAACTTCATCTTAGTTCCATTTTCTCTCAATTATTGACTCCTCATGCTTTGAGATAGGAAACATTATAGCAGTGCTGGGCCCGGGAAGCAGATGAACCATCAATGTTTTAGGAACCACTTGATCACAAGTGGTTTGATAAATTCAACTATAATGGTCAAGATAAATTTTAATATCATGTTAGAATATAGATTTTGTTTTCATTTTAATAAGACAATAATTGGTATGAGATTTTCATTAAGATCAAACATCCCAATTTTAAAAATTTTGAAATTGATATTTGTACTCATCAACTTAGGAGCAAGTAAAATACTACAATTATTAAGATAAAATATATTATTATCTTATAATTTAAGTTTATATTCTAATTTATAGGCCTCGTTTTAATTATATTGATGGTCAAATAGCATATCTTTAATCATGTGCACACAAATTTTAATTTCTTTTTTTTTTATTATAATTTAATTTTACATAATTGAGGAGTTAGTTTATTAGAATTAAAATAAACTTAATCAATTTTGATTATATTAAAACTTTACTAAATGTTTGAAGGATTAGAAGTTAAAATGGTAATGATAAATTATTAAAAATCATATTTCATAAAGGTAAAAGGAAATTATAATTGTCTGGAGAAAATTTGGAGAAAATTTCTTTAATTAAAAGTTAAAATATATTTTAACAAGAGTCTAATAACATTGTTACGAGAAGATTCACACTTAAATAAGAGTTTCGATGGTTCAAATGAGGAGTATAAAACTTTTTTCATGGTAAGCATAGAAAATTAGTTCTAAGTTAACAACTCAACTTAATATTTTCTTTATAATTGGATATGATTTTTAGACCCTACCTTATGTTAGAAGAAAATTTCAGTAACTTTGTTCATTGTTGAAGTTGAATATGTTTTTTCGTTAATTATTGCTCTCTAATTATATAGGTAAATTATCAAATGGACGATTATTCAGTAATCACAAAAAATATACCAATATATTGTGACAATACCAGCTTAATCAACTATATAGATGTTGCTAGAAATGAATATGAAGCCTAAGCTAAACCAAGAGTGGGTGAATTGGTTTTAATTTTTTTTATTTTTTTTGAAAAGATTTACCCTTTCTTAATCTCTTTTGAAAAGTTGATCTTATTATAAAGCTAAATGCAACTAATTGTGGAATCAAAATTGATAAAAATTACACATAAAAAACTTACAAAACAATAACAATATAAAAGAGATATAGAAAGAGAAAGATCACACAAGATTTATATTGATTCATATCACAATAGATCTTATACGCAATCTTAGTTATTTAACCTTAGAACAACCAACTAAAGAGATATAGAAGATTAACTTCTGAAAGTAATCAAGTAGGATAAGTCCAACCCTTGGATTACATCAAGAAGAAACTAGCAAATTTAACTATGGAACACTCAAGAGGAGACAAATTAGAATCAATCTAGTAACACAAAAGTGAAAGGATGTTACCAAAAACATAGTAGAATCATTCACAAGAGAAGTACAACAAGAATAAACATTTGTATTTCTTCGACACACTTAAGATAGAGTTGAAAGAATTCTTGATAAATCCTAAAAGTACTATTGAAACGACTCTATGAATGTTTTGTAATTTCATTTTTGAAAGTATTAACAGATGTGTAGAAGAATAAATCAAAAGTTCTCTTTATGCAGTTTCTAAAACTTTGTTTAAAAACTTATTCATACACATTCAATCGATTATCTTAAGTTGATAATTTATTATTCTTAGTAAAATTTGAAAATCAGTTGAAACACTCTTTAATTTAATTGGTTATTACATGTATTAATTTATTATTTTCAATCTACATTTATTTTAAAAAAGAACTTAAAAAAATGTTAATTGATTATTTTATGAGAATAGATAAAAACACATTTTTTACTTCTATGTTATAATCGGTCAACAAAGTAGATAATAAATTATTCTATTTTGAAACATATTAAGAACTATTTAATCAAATACATGTGACCTTACTTGACTAAGACAAACTTAAAAACTTTTTTCACATATTTTAACTTTTTAAACCTTTTTGTATTGGTTAATATTAACATTAGGTTATGTACTAAGTTGAGACTCTAGTAATTATCTTTGATATAAGAGTGTCAAACATGTACAATGAAAGTTATAACATACAAATTATATTGGATCTTATAATGGGTCATCATAAAAATATATAAATTACTTTCTAATATGCTATTATTGAATTATTAAATCTTATATCTCTTGGATTATTAAAATATTGGATTATTTGTTACCAATCAATAATAAGATTTTGTAGCGACTTGAATTTTAAATAAATAAAATTATATCCATTCTTTTTTATTATTCTCATCATGATTAAAAGTTAAGGCTTCTTATTATAAGATTTTAACCTCTTTATCTTTGTTTCTTAATTCTAAATCAGTTAAAGTTCTAAAGAAATTTGGTATTTTAATTCTTTCTCTAATTTTTTACATTGTAAAATCATTTCTAACAAACAAATTTATTTCTCTCTTTAGATGTCATCACTGTATACACACTTCTCAATGTTATTTGAAAGAAGTAAGAACAACAAATTTCTTAATACCTTAAAGAAGTTTATTAAGAAGTTTATGTAAAGATAAAAGTTAAAACACTTATTTATTATTATTTAAATAATAAAATGACCCAATTTTTGTAATTTTCGTATAAATATGTTTAATATTGTTGTTATAGCAAGTTAAATTCTAAGCATATAAAATTGAATATTCTAAAGAGTTAGTTTATTTTTTTACATACTTATTTTTCTTTTATATATTTCTTAATAATTTTGGTTATCTCTACGGTGAATTTGGACTATGATTATAATTATACATAAAGCTCTAACAATAAAGGCAAAAAACAAGTGAAATATTGGGATAATTGACTGTAACAAATTTTTCATTATTATTCTATTCAGTCTACTTCCCTATAGAAAAACCAAAGATTAAAAAAGAACAGTCTCAAATAGTATAATATATCATATTATATTTTATGATATTATATTATATGATATTATATTATATTATATTATATGATATGATATGATATTATATTATATTATATTATATTATATGATATGATATTATATTATATTATATTATATTATATTATATTATATCATATCATGTTTTATTTTATTATATTATATTATACTATATTATATTTTATGATATTATACTATATGAAGTGTGAAGAAGAAACAGGAAGTCCTGGAACCTGATTGGGGCTTTCTTATTGCTGGAAGTCGAGTTTAATTGGTGTGGCTCAACTAATTGAATACCACTTTGAAAAGCGTAAGATCCTTTCACTTTCAAGCACATTATACATAAAAAAAAATGTTTACTTCCCAAAGAATCCAAAAAATGGCTTCGAGTTTGGGCCATTTAAAGGAATGTTAAGCGTCAAGTCCAATGACAATTCTTATAGAACCAGACAAAGCATGATGAGACTGTCCCTTCCAGCTGTTTTTCTTTTACAGGCTTTCTGTGTACTTTCTCGTTTCAACCTGTTCATAGATTAGATTCGATAAGACTTTTAGCAACTAAAAATTATAAATTATCATATGTTATTGGATCCAAATTCATATCACTCCATTTCTACCATAATTATATAACTTTATGATTAGATTAAAATATATGTCAATCATCTAAATAGTTTTTTTAATTGAGTTATGATTAAAATTTAAATTTAAGGATGGAATTAGAGTTTATCTTATCATAATTATCTCTTTATCCTTTTACCCGTCTGTGTTAAGTAAATATGTATGAAATCTTACATTAATTACTAACAAACAAATTAAAATATATAAATAGAAGATACTATGTACTGTGTAAATTAATTTGTGATACTATATTAGACTCGAATTCAAAATAACATGGCATCGATAATAAGTCATTTGTTTGTATTGGTTTCCACGAAGTACAAAGAATTCACTTATATCTTAAATGGTTAGTGAGAAATAAGGTAGGTAGGAAAGATACGATGCATATTTTTTTAAACCATGAGACCCACCACTATCTTTCTCTTTTCATTTCTAATTTATTTTATTACCTTTTTTTATGATTATCATTTACTGTATTTCTCTCTTATTCAACCATCTCAGATGTCCTTCCATAAGAGACATTTTTTTTATGGTGTGATGGTAAGTGAAAAATAAAGGAAAATAGACAGATGAAAAGTTAGTGGAAAAGGAGAAATAAATTAAAAAATAATTAGATCCATCACATTATTTCTTACATTTTTTATTTCTCTGTCGTTTTCTTAGTTTCTTTTTAATTAAATAATTTTGAGTTTTAGCTTGGGCTAACGGTAAGACACAAGTGAAATACTCATATTGAATCCTTAATTTTGATAAATTTTTTCATTAAACATTTATAATAAAAAATGTGAAGAAAAAATTTGAATGAGTTTTTCCATAATCTAATATTAGGGTATATATATATATATATTTATTATTATATCGAGAGTTTATTTATTATTAATTTTTTATATTTAAAAGTATAACGATTTAAATGTTTTAATTTGATTCAAGTCATCCCAATGTATAGTTACTTTTAGCAATTGTCCTTGTTATATTAGACATAATCTTAATTTTGATATTTATTATTTAATCCAATACTTATAATTTGATAAAAACTATAGTTATTATTAAAGATGTAATTCCTTTTATTTAAGAATATAATAATTCAAATATTAGAATTTAATTATGACTTGACTTATTTAACCTGATATTATTTATTATTTTTAATATATATATAATTTAATTTATGAAAAAACTCATTTTATTTTTTTTATTATAAAATTACTTATTGAGAAGGTTGTCCAAATAGACTTATAGGATAATCATATTACTGAAAAAAAATAAAGACTTTAAATTACTCTTTATGTTTTGCTATTCTACAAGTACTCGCCTTTTTTGTTTGCATCCATTCCATTTTTGTCCTATACACAAAACTGGAAATTAGTGGACGGTGCAGACATTAATGGATTAGTTAATTGCCCACAAAGTGATTTGAGTAAAGACTGTTGTTGGCAGAATAGGGAGCTGCAATTAGCGTGTGTGTCGGTTATTCATTAAGTAGTGGAACAGTGACATTATTGCAGATGCTAATTTAGCAGTAGAAATTAGAAATGATCGTGACCAAATTCATATAATTTTTATCATAAAGTCAACAGGGTCCAATAATTTTGTTGCCAAACTTGAGTTGGAGGCCAACCGCAAAAATATATTTGGAAAGTCATGTTATTTCCCTGTTTGTACCCATCATTTGGGTGTAAAATTCACGAACCATAATTCCAAAGAAACAAACACGTTTCCAACGTGCTAAGAGCAAAGTGCAGTAATAATTTTCAGCAACACTATGTGTAAACGTAAATAGTTAATCTCTAAACCCTAAATACTCCAGTACAACGAGGGTTAAAATATTTTATTTTTAGTATAATATTTTATTTTTATTATAGTAAAAACAAAATATCTCCTTAGTTAATACAATGAATCTATTATCTAGCCTTAAATTTTTGTATGATTGTTGAGGCCACAAATATCCCTCATGCAGCTGCCAAATGGTGTGTTGAGAAGCATCCACTTATAGCTAAGCCACTAAAGCAAAAGTGACTATGAATGGACATGTAAAACGAGTTTTGTTGCATTGCATATTGCTACAGTTGTACCACATTAGTACAGTTGTACACTGCTACTCCCTAGCACTTAGTTAAAAGCCTTTTCTTTTAGGTAAGTTCCTAGACACTTCCCTTTTCACAAATTACGTACCCTTTTTTCCCAATGTGGGAATTTAAGGTTCTACTTCTACGATCCTTCTATTTAAACCTTCCTAACCTCAAACTTCGTGCTTCCCCCCATTGCTCAAAAAGAAGGAAAAAGAGGCATTTGGAACTCTTTAAAGTGTGGATGAAATTCCTTGCTGCCTTCTTCCCGCGTCTACTTTACAACCCAACTTCATATTCCCCTTATCAAATTGCTTTGTGAGTGGAGAACAAAATTATATTTAACGTTAACATCTATTGATATTTTATATGTACGATGATCGAGTATGCTTGAGACAGACATTGATAACAACATTAATACACTTCATTAATTGGTTCATTTGTCGCGTAAAAAGTACAATATAACACTTCACTTTTACTTATATTTTTATGGTCAATGAAAGTTAAATAGAGAAAAATGTGACCTTCTTTTATTTGTAGTCACAACTTTATGATTACTCCATTTTCATTACCAACTAAACACCCTTAAAAAGGTTTAGTGAGAAATCATTTGAATGGAAGATTCAAGTACTAGAACTTCAAGGTTTGACCCGAGATAGTGTGAGAAAAATAGGATTTTACTTTGGGGCTTTTTTATTATTTTTCATTGGCGTAACTAACATTTATTCTTTACCTTATGCTTTCAGCTTGAGAAAATGACAAAATATTACCTAGGTTGTCACTTTGTAAAAGTAATGTTTAGTAAACCCATTTAGCCAATGTGGAGGAATAGGGCTCACCACATTGGATGGAATTTGAATAATCTCATCGCAGTGGAACATAGAATCTCTCTCTTTTTATTCCATTTTACAGCAAATAGTATCAAATTAATTGTTGTTTGCTCTTATTACATTTAAGAAGAAAAGTTTGACTTGACCTAAGTTACAAAATTCAACTATCCATGCTTTTATTTTATTTGTAAGGTTTAGATGTTAACTGATCTCATTCTATTTAAAAAACCAAGCGTTTGCGTGATCTCTTTCCTTACATATAACGTATCTTTCAATGTAGAATTTAAGTAGAAACCACAAGATCCCATAAAGCATACGAAAAGACCTAATCCACGCTGTTTATATATATGTATATATATATATATATATATATATATATATATATATATAAGATATTGAGAGTGGACCTGTAACTTTGGTGATTATGTGGTTTTTTCATTTAAAAAATCCTCAAGCTTTGTTTGACTCAGGAGAAATAGAAAGAAAAGAAGAAAAAGTAAAAAAAGAAAAAAATTAAAAAAATTAAGTGTTATTAACATACTTAATGTCTTTAACAAGAGCAACTGGATGGTAGGTAAATTCACCGATCCAAACTATCCAACCCAAACATATTCCACATGGTTGACTAAACTAAAATGTTAATTCAAATTTGAAAATTTTAAATAGGAGGATTAACTGATATTAATGGTTATGTTAGTTTTTATTTTACATTACACATTGCTTTCTAAAGATTTAATAAATTATTTCACATTTATTTTGTTGTATTCGTTGCATTATCAATGAAAAAATATATAATTAATGGTATATTTTTATAACACTTATTCAAAGACATAACGTAAAAGAGTATGTTAACAATTTTATAATTTATTTTAATTTTTTTGAGAATGATTGTCTTCCAACCATCATTGAAGGGTAATTATTGTGTATTCATTTAAGATGTACATTTACTCTTTCTCTTCTCTTCTCTCCTATGTCTTTAATTTGAGACCAATGTACACTTACTTATATAATTTAACATAAATGTATAGTTACTCATTGTAACATTGTCATATTATTACACCGTCAATAATTCACAAACGGTGCAAGTAGTCATATTTATCAGTGTAAGTACAAAGATATCTAGTCATGAAACTCATTATACAGATGGTACATTTAATTAGACTCACTAATATAGGTATAAATGATATCATTATAGGATATAATTAAACTCACTATACCAATACAAATGATACTCATTATTTAATTCATGTGTATTAATTACAATTATATTTGTACTGAGTAATTAAGATAAATAAATTTATCAAATCTCACACATTTCAATCCTCAAAATCCAACTTTTAGTTACATATGATTTAATTTACACTTATCTAAAAATAAAGTCAATTATGAAGTAAAGCACAACCCAACATACTATTTGATTCACCTGCAATCATTTAAATCATTCATGTAGTTATAGGATAAATGAGTTTATTAAATCCCACTTATTTAAATCTATAAAGTTCAACCTTTGACTACATTTAATTTAAATATGCACTTGTATCCATAAGTAAGATTAACTAAGGATAGTCTTTTTAAGCTAAAAGAATATCAATAAAAAAATAATAAGATTAGGAACATCTCACTTGACATCACACTCAAGGAAAAATGAAAAATTCTTTACCCAAGTCAATTATACATCAGGCAAACAAAATAATGAAGATAGAGACAAATAGAATAATGAGGTTAGAGACATCTGTCAATCATACATCAGGCAAACAAAATAATAAAGATAGGGACAAATAGAATAATGAGGTTAGAGACATCTCACTGGACAAGAAAAATATAATAGTTTATATGTATTGATACAATGTTGTTGTTCTCTCTTCTGATCTTTTGGCTTCTCTTGTAATAGTGTGTACCTATTTTACAATCATGCTGTTATTTATAGTGTAACTTTTAATGATTACACTTATTCTATCTATTTGAATTCTACTTTTGTATTCTAGTCCCAATTGAATTGAGACTTCAATGGTTAGTTTGTCAAAGATAAATCTTCCAAGTGATTGGTAAAAAGATAATTCAATAAATTACATAGGATTTTTAATAGAGTAGAAGGAATTATTAAAGTCCTCATATCATGAATAATAATTTTTATTCTTATCCTAATAAATGAATCTCTTAAGAAAGATTATTAATTATATTCTATCACACCTCAAACATGTTGACTAAGTTATTTTTGTCAAAACAACTGACTATGGAAAGAGGGATTGAATAAGGTCTGGACTCTTCTCATAGAGAATTAGACAAGACCGTCTAATCAACAAGCACCACATACAACATTTGGTTCACCTAAAGTCACAAGTTGCGTCCAGTTCTCCCTAAGCAAAATGCTCAAGAGGTTCTACTAAATAAATCACTTGATTACATTTTGCAAACAAACAATTCTTGGTTACAACGAATACGCAAACCACTCATGGTTTATAACATCTTAACCTCCCCTGAGATTAAGACCTCATAGAAAGAAACAAGAACAACTCTCAAAGAGAGAACCATTTACACATACTTGGATTACTTCACGGAGTGAAGAATTATAATGGTTTTTGCTTCAGAAGACTTCTTAAGAGGTTCCACTAACCAAAAATATTAATACACTGAGTACAAAAATCTCTCCAAGTTATCCCAAGTACACAAACTCCACTAGGTTACAACAATTACACAAACCTCTCCAAGTTATCCTTGTCAATATCACCTTTAGACTAAAATCTCTCAAAGAAAAAGAGAACACTCTCACAGGAAGCACAATTTAAGCTCATAAATGTATAACTTCACAAAGTGAAGAATTTACAAGAGTTTACCACTTAACCCAAAGGGTAGAGCTCAAAATTCGATAGAACTTTAACACTTGTGAAACTCTGTATCTTTCTTATTGTAATGTAGTTTGTAAAGCTTATTGTAAGATATATTTTTTCACCTTCATCTTCAAGAACATTATATAGCTTGTTGGATTTGATCGTTGAAGCTTTAAACAACAAGGCATGATTTTGCACAAAATTATATTTGCATATCTTCATCTTTATTGTTGTAGACGCTTTATAAACTTCTAATATGATCTTCAATTTGTATTTGTTTTGAATTTGATTAACAAAACAATTCAAACGTACCATAATATTTAAAATTAATTTTAAATATATCAAAACCAATTAGGCTATTTTATTTCTACATGAAATTGTTTTCATATAGTTGATCATTAACGCTCTTTGAAATGAATTAAAAAATAATAATATAACGATTTATGTTCAAACATTTTTTTATCATGTATATTATTTATAAAATCATTTGAACACTTTGTTTTCAATTTATTAAAAGACTATTTCCTTATTTATAAAATCATAGAGATCATATTAGATTGTCTTACGCAATTTAGAGACTGTAAATGCTCGTATTCATCTACGTTAAGAATTGCATGGTACATAAAACACTTATTAGAATATTCACATGGTTATAAACCACATATAACACTTGGAGTGATTTTTTTTATCATTAAAACTTTCATCAAAGATCTTCATATCATCATATTGTCTAGAGAGGTGTAAAGCGCATATAGGGTCTTAGGTCGTCTAGGTCTCAACACAACAAAGGAGCATCCCAACTTCATTTCTCATTGTGGTTATCTTAGTAACATCGACAAAACATCAAATGGGATTTCATCATCTGTGTCGCAATTGGGGTCGATCATGACAAGATGACAAAAAGAACTTTGGAAAACAGAGGAGTTGCCACCATATTTTATTGAGAAAAACTATACAAAAACCTTTAAAAGAAAAAAGGTCTACAAAACTATATTTAGGGTCTGAAAGTCGGTTATGTGCAAGGAAGGTGTTAGCACCTTACAACATCTATCCTAAGATAGTATCTTTAATTAAATATGCAATGGAATGTGATTTTTTAGAGTGTATTTTTCCTAAACATCAACAAAAATACATGTATAAAAAACAAAGAGAATATTTTTAAAATTTTTTATTTAGACTTAACAAGGATTGACCTTGCTCCTACATACATATTTCCATTCATAACAGAAAAATTAGAAATTACATTGTTCTTTATAATAAATGACAATTTTTTTAAAAGGCAGGCCCAATAATATTGTCATTACTCCTACATATTTTCGTTCACAAGAATTATGTAAAAACTATTTTTTTATGATAATTTTTAATTTTTTAATTTTAACATTTTATATTTTTCTATAATTCACGTCAATTAGAGTATAAGATAATACAAACGATTATGCTTAATACTCTAATGAATCGTACAATCAACAAAAAATAATATAAACTATTATTAAATACTGTATATCTTTTATGTGAATGTTATTTATAAGAATACATATTTTTTAATTTTTTACCAAAAGACCGTTGATGATGCTTACGATCATTTATATACTCAAACAAATATTTTTGAAAAATTATTATTTTATTTATTAAATATCAAATGAAGAGTATAAATATCTAAAATTTATTTAAGTAAAACTAACATTATTTAATTTATCTTTCATAAAAAGACACATTTTATATAAAATACACGTCTAATCATGCAAACATTTAAAATGATTCTTTATTATAACGGTATTAAAAACTATGAGATTTATATTGAAAAAAACTAGTGTCGAAATTTTATTTAAAGGATGATGCGTGCGATGCTACTCGAATAAAATCACATTAACGTAAAACCTACAGAACCATTGAAAAAATAACAAAATAAAGGAAAAAAATGGGCCGAAAAGAAGGAGCCCAAAATTAACAGTCCAGTGACCTAGCCTTTAATCTCATTTGTAGCACCCACTAAAGCTGTTGACACACTTTAAGATTAACAATTGAAAGAACGGCCAGCAAGAATGAATGACCTAAAGAAACAACAAAAAGGGTTCAGATTTAACCAAGAAAACCAAAATTGCATTAATTATATAAAGGTGTCATAAAAATGAAACGAGGTCCCCACATGCACCAAATGTTACCAAAATTGGCATGTAAAATGTAGTAAAAGACCAATCATTGGTGTACAAGTAAAAGGGAAAACCGTGGCCCCACCAGGATCAAAATGGGCATGCAATGTCGCCCCATGTATAATAACTTGCCACGTGAATGGATGAATGTTTGTAAAAAGGAAAAAACTCCTTTGTATTTTTATAATTTTTGCATAATAAAATAAAATTAGAAGGAAATATTCAATAGGTTGGCGGCAAAGGGGAGTCTCTCAATGAATGAATGAGTCAGCCATTGTAAGTGTTTGATATTGAAATAGGTAGATTTTGGAGGAAATGTAAAAGAAAGAATTCGAGAAGAAAGATGTAGTGTCCAAATTTTTAAAGGAGGAGAAAAGTTTAGAATTTAAAAAAAAAAATAACACATTTAGATGGAAACAAAATAGAGAATAATAGAGAACAAACAAATTCTTTATCTTAAATTAGAAAAACCAAACTGTGAAAAAGGGCACCACGCTGTGAAAATGGGCACTATGTTGTTACCTAAAACAAAAACTATCCAAAAACTATCTTATATTATCGTTTCACCAAATAACTAGCACATATCGACTAACTAATATTCCAAAGCATCAATTTTGAAACGAGTCTTCAAATCACTACCACTCTACACCTCCTCACCCTACCACTCTAACACCTCCTCACCCTACCAATTCTCTTTTTGCGTTCAAGAACCCTAAAACTCAATAAAAAAATCTTTTCTTTAACACAGTCAACACTTTTAACAAAAAAGTTATTTTCCTTACCAATTTACCACCACTTAACTGTTATGTAAAATCGTCAAATAAATGACATACCATATGACAGTATCAAACCATCATACTTCTAGTGAGAAAAAAAGTACCACATAAAAAAATGCACCCAAGGTGAGAGAAAGAAAAGTGTCCACAACATCCATGTACTAAGATTGGAAGGCTTTTTTCTCACTTTGGAGTACCTTTTATAAATTAATGCCTAAAATGAGCAAATTTTGTTTTTTTACTAAAATGGGCAAATTCTGCCAACTAGATAGGATTTCAAATTAATAAATCTTTCCACCTAAACATAATTTCAGACTAGTCAAATATAAGTGACATGGTAATTTCAATTAAAGACATTAATTAAAATTGTTTTTCAATCATCTTTTAATTATTTGACACTATGTTTATTAAGTTTAACAATTAAAATAAAATAATAATAATTACATAATAATAATTAACAAAACCGGAAAACAAATTAAGACATACACATTTATTTTAAATTAAAACAAAATAATATAATGATAATAATAATAAAAATAAAAATAATTTTAATTAAATTCATATGTTTAATTTAAATAATAATAATAATAAAAATAATTTTAATTAAATTCATGAAAATTTAATTTAAATGATAATAATAATTATTGAAACAATAATTACAATTAAGTTCATACAAATTAAATTAAAATAATAATAATATTTAGGGATAATAATAGTAACAATAATAATATAATGATTATTTTTTAAGAAATAATAATAATAATAATAATGGTAATAATAATAATATTTTAAAAAATCTAATTAAAATAATAATCACAATAACCATTATAATAATAATAACATAATAACTTTTATAAATAAATAAAATAATATTTAATAATATAATATTAAAAGTGACAATAAGTGGATAAAGTTGTAATTACATGCCACTACTATTAACATTTTCAGTTATCAGAAAGACAAAATAAATTATGAATTATTATGAGGTGATAAATAGTTGATATTATAATAGTTAGAGTGTTTATTCATTTTGTCTTCCTGATAACTGAAAACTTTAATTATAGTGGTATGCAACTGCAACTTGATCTACCTATTGTCACTAAATAGTTAATATTATATTATTAAATGTTATTTTCTTTATTTATAAAAGATATTATATTAATATAATAATCTTTATTATGTTATTATTTTAATTAGATTTGTTAGAATATTACTATTATTATTTCTTAGAAAATAATCATTATATTATTATTATCATTATTATCCCTAAATATTATTATTATTATTTTAATTTAATTTGTATCAATTTAATTATAATTATTGTTTCAATAATTATTATTATCATTTAAATTAAATTTATATGAATTTAATTAAAATTATTTTTATTATTATTATTTAAATTAAATTCATATGAATTTAATTAAAATTATTATTATTATTATTATTATTATATTATTTTGTGTTAATTTAAAATAATTTTGTATGTCTTAATTATTTATTTTATTATAGTTTTATTAATTATTATTATTATTTTGTTAATTGTTAATCTTAATAAACATCATATCAAATAATCAAAAGATGATTGTAGAGAGAGAAATCATTTTAATTAATGTCTTTAATTGAAATAGTCAGTATGTCATTTATATTTTACTATCAATTTTAGTAAAATTTATTTTTTACCCATTTTAAATATTAATCTGAAAAAGTATACCGAAGTTGAAAAATTAAAAGCCAAGAATGGAATTCCAAATCCAAATTACATATCCAAAACGGAGGATATTAAAAAACAAGAAACCCATATCATTTGCCACAAAAACGACACAAACACTTAAAAACTACAATAACCCAACACCATATTAAGATGAACAAAAGAAATTAAAGAAACACCTAACAAACACAAGGTTGCAGAAAAAATAGGGCTCATTGGCAACCCCGAACGAGCATTGTACATACCCTTAATCCTAAGCTGCACTCGCAAAAACAAAAACTGCTCCTCATGCAAATAAGGAATAAACACCACAATTTGCAACGATTGCAAACGGAACACCTATATTTTTAATGAAAAAAAAATAGAACCATATATATTTAAACTGAAATTCAGACCAGTGCATTTTGAGTGCAACCATGTCATGTGCATACAAAACCAAACACAGGCATGTCAAAACGGAAAGAACCCATACACGAAACTTATCAAGACAACAATAAAACGAGGATTGGTGATGATAGATGGGTTTTCTGGTTACCGGAGGACTCTCGCGGACAACTTGTCAGTCATGGAGGAGATGGTGAGGGTTTTGGTCCATGAGCAAGGCAAAGGGTCTTTGGAATATCGAGGGAGAAAGGCAGGAAAAATTAAATTATTACAAACTAACTATTGACTTTCCTATCATTTGTTGAAAAAATCAAAAGAGAAAAACAAAAGATTAAACAGATAACTGAATAGATCCGTAAAAAAAATAATACCGTATTCAACTCAAAATTTTAATAGATTAATTTTATGAATTTTTCTTTTTTTATACAACTTTTTATTTTTATTTAGTGAGTCTTATACTACACTTACATAATTAATGCAAGACTATAAATTTGAAAAAAAGAAGCTCCTTTTTAAAATGTGAAAGTAGTATGGTCTTTGGTGCCCGGAGAGGAAGTGTGTGGAGAGATTAAGAAAAAAAAATAGTGAGTGCAGAGTGTGAGAGGGAGTGCTACAAATTTAAGAAAGAAAAGAATGGGAGAAGAAGAGAGTTTTCCTCTAATCTGTGAGTGTGTAGCGTGTATTTTTTTTTTTTTTGGGATGTATGAGTGTAGAGTACTGTGAGTGAATGTGGTGCAGAGAGTGTGTGACTTATGAGTGAAAATAAAGAGAGTAAGAGTGAGCATGTGAGTGAGAGGATGTGTGCAGCTGGTGTGTATTTTTGATTTGTTGTTGGGTGTGTGCGTGGCTTCAGTGAGAGAGCTGTGAGAATGAGAGTGGATGAGGAGAGTGTCTGATTTTTTTTATTATTTGTTTTATATTTTTTTCTTGATTTTTTCTGATTTTGTGGCACCCACAAATCTTCCATTATGCATCCTTTTCATTTTATTTCTATTTTATTGCTTTTATTTTTATATTTAGAAAAACGAAAATTAAAAATAAAATAAATGATAAAAAACTAAAATATATTTTTAAACATTTGAACCTTTTAATCAAAAAGAAAAAATCACTTTTTAGTTACGTAATACTTGTAAAAAAATGAGTTTATTTAAATATTTATATTTTTTATTATTTTTATTAAAAGCTCTTTTCATTTTTATTTTTTTAAAATTAATTCAACACTAAATTTTGATTTTTATTATAAACAAATTTTGTTTACATGAATAAAATTGTGTTGACAATTTGGAACATGAATTTTATCTACATATTTATACTTTTTGGATAAATTTCTTTAAAGTGAGAGTGTACCATGATGAAATAATTCTTCTAGCTGGAGGAGGAGGTAGGTTACTAGAGTGAGATGGAGATGAAGACTTTTCTTCATTATTTGATTAGTCATCCATATTAAGATACATTCCTCTATAAGCAAGTCTTACTAGGTTTGCATTCTTGAAATGATACTCAACATCAGATTTCACCAAAGAGATTGGTGTCTTTCTCTTGGTTGCGATTTTTTAAAGATTGTAGCGGGGACTTTTGAATGCACCATCACCTATTATAGTGGGAGAAAACAATACCAGTCTATTAGGTACAAATCAATACTTTATTATCTACACTAACTCATCAACTAGTTCATAGTTGAGATTGTGAAACCTAAGCAACCATTCTTCTCTAAACAGAAGAACCTTGAGAGGGCACCTTTGCGTGATTTCATCTTCATTATCATCCTTAGGGGCACACTCTACTAGCACATAATCTTGGTCTACGTGTTCATCGAACCAATACTTGCATATGATAGTTTGTTAACAATTCATTAGCTAGAATATCAAACATGAGCATTATCTTGGTGAATAGGGTACAATAGGATATAGGCTTCCTGCTATTCTTCTGTTTTGAAGGCAAACTCTTAATGTTCTAGAATGAGTGCTCGTAGATTGGCCTTCTTCCTCTACAGCACATGAAAAAAAGAACGAACTTATCATTTTTAGACACATGATGTCATGATCATGTGCGAGGTGTCACAATATTGAAGAAGATGTTTTGTATTACTCTTCCCAATGGTTGCATGTTAGAATTCTTTAGAAAGCCTTGCATGAAGGCATTTGATCTGTTTGATGGACGTGATGCACTATAAAACACACTCAATCTCTTTAAGAGTCAGATTAGTGTCCCAAGTGCTTGAGAGCACACCCTTTCCTTCTCAAGCATGCAAGCATCTACAATGATTTTTTTATGATATTTTGATTGTCTTCCTGATGACTTCCTCTACTAAATCATCTTCAGAAGCTTGTGTATTATAACAAAAACAACTATAAATTTTGTAGTTTTTTAGATATAGAAACTACAATCATCGTAACCAATCAAACACTCTATCCAAAATAAATACAATATGTTTTAGATTTGTACAATTCAAATGCTTTCTAATAATAAACATTGATATAGGAAACATCAACATAGCTTCAGTAGGGATGGAAACATATAGGGTGGATTGAGTGCTTCTCTTACAAGCCATTGGATTTCTAAGATTAGGATAAGAGAGAATAAAATCATAGTAAGAATTGGTGTCATGGATTCAAACTTTTCCAGAACCAAAGTTCATTTTTAGAAAATTTATAAACTTTTGCAATCTAAAGCGCGTTGGCTATTGTGAAAATAGGGAAATTATAAGAAGGGAAGGTTGATTTGTTATTTAATAATTTCTAAAATCTTTTCACAGGCATAGTCTCACTATGAGTCTTCAAACAATTTTTTTAGTAAAGATATGATATGGTAAGTGTTTTGTATGATGAGCTTACTCAGACACATTAAAACTGAGCTAATTTGTTGAAAGAAACTGACTTCATGAAGTGTATTTTCATAAATAAGTTTTAACAAGGTATGTCAGATTAAATACAAAAGATGCAACCTCACCACTTCATAACATATTTAGTTAGACGAACATATTTGAAAGCTTATTTTAAATGCAAATCTTTTGTTTGAAAGGTCACAATAGACACAACTTTTGCAACTCAACTGCATCACTTGATTGATGTACTTTATTATTTAATTAAACAAATGATCAAATCATAGTTCTTGTATCTAACCAACCACTATAGGTGCAAATTAAATGCTTATTTTTAAAAGCACTTTGATGAAAACATTTTTAGCACGTACTCTCACAATAACTCTCATTCTTGGTTTAGTGTCGATGATAATAACATATAATGTAAAAGAGACAAAGAAGAATGAAAATAGTAACACATTCCTTAGGCTCGTGACAGAATACATTCAATTCTTGACCAACAAGCTATATTTAACTTGACAGACTAATGTTGCAAAGTACACTCAAATATTCTTTAGGCTCGTAACCATTCCTAATTAACCCCTTAAGTGTTCTTAACACAAGCCACTTCTGGTTTAACTAAGTATTCTTTACTTAAGCCACTCTTGGTATACCACTAAATATTTTTTGTGCACATAGTCACTCTTGGCTAACCTCTTGGGTATTCTTTAATCAAGTCATTCTTAGTTTAGCACTAAGTATTCTTTACACCTAGCCACTCCTAGCTAACCAAGTATTCTTTTCAATCGCTGTCACTCCTAACTGACCTTGTCAAGGAGTATTCTTTCACAAGTCACTCCTAGCTTAACTAAGTATTCTTTACCCTTTAGTCACTATTGGCTAACAAAAGAAGCTAAAAGGTTTGGATGATCATTTGATCATTGGATACCACTAAGGGTATTTGTGTCTCTCAATAAATAAAATGGTTAAGCTTTCTCTCTTAGTTTATATCATCTTGCACTTTAGGAAGGGTTACGTCTTTTGATGAATACTTCACTATCCTAGGCAACTCGACGAACACTTTTAGTATTCTTCTAAGGACATATTTTAATCCATGGATATGGAATATTCTTTATTCTCAGCTTCAGGATCCCTTTCTAAAGTTTGAGGATTGCTTAACATCTAAACATTTTGGCACAGTGTAACCTTTGCTCTCTGTTTTTCTTCTTGATTGAAGGCTTTATATAAGTGCTGGAAGAAGATAAACATCGAGAGAAAATTTCTATCCACTGAGCAGTTTTAATATGCGGTTTTAAATGCTCTTCTTCTTTACACAATATCCTTGATTGCTGACAACGTCCATATTCCTAGGTAGAATAAGCTTTTGCGTCAATTTATGGTAAAAATGTACACCGTACAAGGTAGATAGTTCGGTTAGAGTTGAAACGCTTTTTGTATAAGGAGGTTAGTCAAGAAAGTAAGTTTAACTCATGCTTCAGGTGATCTTGATATTGACTTATACTTTATCTTTAAGGAATCTCTCATTACAAGAAATTTTAGATTTAGTGACAGTCAAAATTCATCGTTAATGTCAAAATTTCGTCAATAAATACGTCGATAAAATGCTTTTCGATAAATTTATCGACAAAAATGATGCATACATAAATAATACAAATATTATTTTTATTATTAGCATACTTTTAATATTATTAATATTTTTTTAATATTATTGAGAATATGTTGCAGAAGGGGCTCAAATTCAGGTGTCCAATCAATGACATAACAAAACATATAACCAAACAAGCTTTTATATCATATTATGATTATTATTATTTTTATTATAATAATTCTTATTATTGTTAAAATTATTATTATTGTTACTATTATTACAATAATAATAATAATAATTACTATTATTAGTTTTCTTCTTCTTATTATTATTACAATAATAATAATAATTACTATTATTATTGTTATAATTATTATGATTCTTGTTGTTAATATTATTATTCTTGTTATCATTATTATAATTATTATAATTATTATAATTATTGTTGTTATTATTATTGTTACAACTATTATTTTTATTGTTATTACTATTTTTTTTTATTATTACAATTATTATTACATTATTATTATTATTGTTGTTATTGTTATTATTATATATTTTTTGGGTTATTACTTATTATTATTATTATTACCTGTCAATTTACTGATGAATTTTACTAACGCATTAAGTTTATTGATAATTATTGACAATTAAATTAACGGTTAATTTTATCGATAAATTTTAGCAACGGATAATTTGACGGTCAATTTACCTTGCACAAATGAATTTATCGTGAAGCTAATGAATTTGTCCTCTCTCATTCTGAAGTATTGGGAGACCACCTTCATGGATATATTTGTACAGAAGAGGAGCAAAAGTCCTATCTTGTACTACATGTTGTTTTAGAGGGTAATGCATTTGTTTATCATACACATAGAAGTGCTGCCAACCAAAAAGGATGTTCAAGAATGGAACTCTATTGGTATTATTGCTGACTTGGTATTTGATGAAGTCAAACTAAGCAAAGAATAAAGATGACTTAGTCTAAGTGTGTGTGTGTGAGTGTGATTTAAACCATGTGCATACTATCTTTCTCATTGGAATGAGCTACTAAAGTCCTTTAATGTTTTTCAAAATATAAAACTGGAAGTAAACTTAACTTGTTTTCATAAATCTGATTCATCAAATTTACCAATAAATTGATTTCAAAATATAGTTTATTAAAAATGTTGTTAACGAAAAATAATTAATTAAAATTTTATTTTCAATCGATTATTTTCATAACAGTATAATTGATTTCAAATTATCTTCGAAACTATTATAACTACTTCTACAAATTAGTCTCTATATAAAAGGAGAACTTTGGAAAACAAGAGGACACAAAACATAAAGCTTTTGAAATCAAGAAGAATCAAGAGAGTGGTTCTTGAAGCTCATGCGTGATCAAAGACTAAACTGCACTGGTTTTCATCTAAGAAAAGTAGCTGCATTTCATCTTTTTACGTATTGTTCATCAACTTGTAAATGCAGTGATTTGTTTCGTGTTCACTTATGCTTGCAGTAGTGTAGTAGGATTCTGCATAGCATTCTTGCAGGGTGCAAAACTGAGTTCTTGTTGTATTGATTGAACTATTGTGTTCTTTAGTGAAATTTTTTTGCTTGTTGGCAAAGAGACTGGATGTAACTCTTGAAAAAGAGTAAACTAATATAAATCTTGGTGTTCTTGATCCTTCTTTTTTCTTATCTTGATTCATATTCTGTTTTTGCATAATTTGTTAATTATTGAACATATTTCAATTGATTTCTTCTAAAATTCAATTGATTAATACGATTTTATTGTGATTTGTCATGTGAAATAGACTTGTTGTATATAAAATTAATAAACTATTTTTTTGGGTGGCTAATTCACTTAGTATTGGTAATTGATTATAGCTCTGATCTAATTGACTGTGCTTTTCTTATAATAATCAAAGTATATCTCAATTGATTGCAATCCTCAATTTAATTGACCATTTTAACGTTAGTTGTTTAACCTAGTACATCAACTGATTGTCACTGTAATTCAATTGATTAAAAATTTTAAGCAAGAATTTCAAAATTTTAAATTCACTGTTTTTCATTTTTATATGATTACTTTGATTTTGTGAATTTTAACAAGACTAGTTAAATTGATTGATTGTTGAATATAATTGATTATCTTTGGGTTGAACTGTATTGAAAACATTTTTAGTTGATTGTTTTAGAGTTTCAATTGATTATTTTTGTTCTGTGTAATTACTTATCCCGTAGTAAATTTTTTAATAAAAGAAATTCTTTCTTTCAATTCTTTTACAGATTTGTGAAATTTATCAAAGTTTAATTCACCCCCTCTTAAACTCAGTCTAAAACTCTTTTCAAACTCCTCTACTCTCGCCAAGATGCATTTAGAAAATGAAGTGGAAGTTGCCCTCAATAGGCTTCATAAACAGCTATACTGAGGGACTACGCCATCTAACTAGATGGAAGCAGAAACCTCAATATCTACTTCTTCAGTTCTGTATCGTATCCACAACAACCCTCTCAAACACCCGACAAAGCATACCAAAACTTCTATCTTGTAAACACCCTTGTCACAAACCTACACATAGACAAAAGCTTGTTACTCAACATAAGAGGACAACTCCTCCTCTCAAAACATAAGCCATAAAGAAACCAAGGGCTACCCTTGCTGAACCCACATCAGACGAAGAAGACCTCACAATGATTAATGCCATGATTCAGTTTGAGAAGGAAGATTCCAAGGCACAATGTAATGTAGGCGTTTAACTGATGCATGCTAGAAACATCTCTAAGACTGAGTATGGCATATAACGAACTTCAATAGTGTGTGGCAGATATTGTTCAAGTATCAACAAAAATTTCTCTAACAGAGGAGACACAACCAACCGATGAATTGGCAAATGTTGGTGAATACACCACCTCGGAGCTCTATGCCTACTTGAAGGCTAAAGTTGTTACACAAGGTCCTCAGTTGCCTAAGAGTAGAGTCTCATTTCCTTATGAGTCTATCAAGGTCATGCATTGAAAGGTTGAAAATCGAAAATGATTTGGCCTAGTACCAGTTAAGAATGTCTACTAAACCATTCCTTTGGACGCCTTCAATTGCACAAGTTTCTAACTCACTCATCTCCCATACCAAAGATCACTTTTTATCAGACCACCCTTCATATCATATAACCTCCTCAACCATCTAACCAACTTATGTCCAACTTTCAACCCTAACACTTCCATGGCTTAAGAAGATTGTCATCCCCTCATCCGATAATAGGGATGAGAATGTGGGTATAGACACTAATGAAATGACCTCAAAGGACATGTTCATTGATGTAATGCCACTATCCATGATGTTCTAATGTAAATAACGATTAAGAAGCACTTGAGGAGCAAAGAAAATAAGAGTTTAAAGAAATAAAAACAAGAAGCATGACTGAGAAAAATAAAGTACATCAAATAAAAGGGAGATACTAAGGAAGATTAACTAAAGGGAGACTTAAATTCTTGGAAGATGAGAGATGATTAAGCATGAGTTGTTATGAGATTTCAGGAGGAACTTGAGAGATGTAAGTACTTGATGGTTACTACTTGAGAGACCATAGTCTAAAATGTAGAAAGTTAAAAGTGACTTTTGGAGGTTCTAAACTATGACATGACACTAACATGAGTACATGGATTAGTTAGAGTCTTTCATTTTACTCCTCAAGCTTTTGACACGTTCATGACTCTTGGAACTTCCAAATACACGCAATGTGTGTTTTTTATCCTATTCATAATTTGTAATTATTACATTTTCCTAATTTTTAGGGACTACCACACCCACTCCCTAATTTCAAGGGATTAAGAGTTGTTAAACATAGTTAAGTGAGTTCAAACTTGATTAGAAAAGTTAACTCCATTTTCTTGTCCCTTCTTCTTCCCATGACCAAACTCTCCATCTATGAAAGGAGACCCTTCGTCTTGTAAAACATATCTTGAAAATTGAATGAAGTCTCATTTGTGAGACTTTTAGTTCTTTTCTTATCTTGTTTTGGTTTTTCTTGATAAACTTTCTGAAGTGGTGAATCCTCTTATACTTATCCTTGGATTTCTTGGTTCAAGGTGGCTTGTCCTTCACACTTTTCTCTCTTCAATTCATTTTTACTTTCAATTCTTTACTTCTTTTTGTTTTCTAGTGCATTCCTTTACATTGTCTAATGATACCTTCATGGTTTGCTTCCATGTTTGTGTCGAATTTATCTTGTCTTTCATGGAGGTTTTCTTCTTCATCAAGCAACAATACAATACAAGCTGTCGAATTTATCCTGAGCCAACAATACAAGCTTCAGTTCTCGATGAGAACCTGCATCTTAAAGACACTATGGACACAACAAATGGCATGCTTCGACCGTAATTAGAGGTTCATGACCAAGCAATTAAAGAAGCTGCCAAGTAGAGAGCTATGACTACCCTCTTGCCAGGACTCAGATCCAAAACACTCTCATTAGATGATGAAGAGATGGAACAAGTTGATTGATGACTAGTCTTCCGCTTTGATGCTCCTTAAAAAGGGGAGAAGTATATCTAAGAACTAACTTGGAAAATAGAGTTATGGGGGAGTATAAGTTAAGGAGGAGAATGAAGATCATGAGAGCTCAACAATACAAGCTTGAAGAGAAGAAGAAGAAAATATCAGAGTTCTCAAACTTGGGGGGAACATATTTGTGTTGTTTTTTTCTTGTACTAATTTGTAACAAAGTGTATTATAAAGTTTAATATTTCCTTTTAAGCAAAACAATAGGTTTATTTTGATTAAAAAATCTATTGAATGCTCTGATGCAAAATCCATATTAAACTTGCCTTGTAATGAAAAGTTAAAAGGATATATTAGCTAGATATCATTTGAACTAATGAAAGTTGAATACTCAATCTGAAAGTTTGACAAGCAATCAAACTATTATGTGAAATTGGTTTGTGAAAACTTGATCCGTTGAACTTATTTTTAAAATTATCTTGCTTAAACATTATTGTTTTAAATACCATAAAAAATGGGAGATTGTTATGGAAAAGTTCAACACCCATGATTTTGATTTAGTGTTGAAAACAACTAAGTATAAAAGATGATCATGCTTAAGACAATAACTTTAGTTCAACAAACAGATAATGTAATAAGCAAGTGTTTCATATATCAAATGATACATCACAGTGCTGACATCTTTTTCATTTGACAAAACATGAATATGCTTAGATAATAAAAACTTAAATATAAGCTAATCTCATACTACACAAACATATATGTGCTTATCCTATGTTGTAATAATGTTTGTTACTTTCTTCTACTAAGAAGATTCGTTCAAGAAAAATTCACATTAATTATATCTTGGATGAAGAGCTAAAGTTGCTTTTATTCAACAAGTCTTTGATGCTACTATTGACAACTTTGAAAAGACTATCTACTTCGTACAACTATATCCTTTAGATAAACTCAAGCAAAAACACTTTGTCTGAGAAGAAATAAGTACATCCAGCTATTGTGATGTTACGTAAAGAAGAAAAGAATAATTAATATGACATGGAGATCATTTAATGCATTCTTCATAATTGAGGTTATCAGACGCAACAACGATATTCAAGTGAGTTAAAGTTGCTCCACGACCAGAAACGAATATACCTCAGTTATCACAGTAAGAAAAAAGTTATTTAGAAACAAATTTTTAGCTACCAAATAAAATGATTGCTAATTGTGACCAAAATGATAACCAAATTATGTTTTGGTTGCTAAATAATTACAAAATAAAAGTAATGATTGAATTTAGTGACTAATTAAGTTAAGATAATTGGTATCTAGTGTTAGCTACCATGGTTCCAGCCACTTATACCATTAGATTCTAAATTAGTCTCTAACTTAATTAGATACCAATTTAGTATCTAATGGTATAAGTGACTAGCTAATGTTAAATACTAATTATCTTAACTTAATTGGTCACTAAATTCAACTATTACTTTTATTTTGTAGTTATTTAGCAACCAAAACATAATTTGATGGTTATTTTGGTTACATTCAGCAATCATTTTATTTGGTAGCTAAAATTGGTGTCTAAATAACTTTTTTCTTGTAGTGTATATTCTTTAGTGCCTATTTAAAACCATCCATTAAGAAGAATAACAACATAGACCACATTGCATTGTGCTAAGACACTGCTCAAATTTATGCATCTATAGAAGCCTTATGAAGAATACTATTTGTTTAAATAGAAAAGTAAAAGATAGAGCATAACCTTGCATATGTCAAAAGACGTTATTACTCTTTAGTGAGCAACCTGTGATCTAGGGATCAAATAAGATACTTTACTTATCTTAGTCAGGAGTGGTTGTTTGTTAAAGAATACATGGTTATTAGCCAAGAGTGGTTGTTGTTCAAAGAATACTCAACTTTAGACAGGAGTGATTGAGTCCAAAGAATACTCAGTTTTAGCCAAGAGTAGCTGGGTTCAAAGAATATTCGATTTTATCCAGGAGTGATTATGTCCAAAAAGAATACTTAGTTTTAGCCATTGGGTCCAAAGAATACTCGGTTTTAGCCAAGAGTGACAACATTCCAAATAATACTCAAAGGGTTAGCCAGGAGTGGCTATAAGCTCAAACAATACTCAAAGGGTTAGCTAGGAGTGACTATGAGCCCAAGGAAAACTCATTTGTACTTCATAAAATTAGTCTGTTTAATGTAACATAATTTGTTGATTGTGAATTAGATGTAGTCTCCTTTGACAAACAAACCAATATGAAAATGTCGTATTTTTTTCTCTTTCCCCGTACGTCTTTTACTTTGCATGTTATCATTTCCTGTGCTAATTTAAGAGGGAAAATCACTATGAAAACTAGGTTCAAAAAATGATTTAAAACAAGTAAATTTGTTAAGTTAGAAAGCTGTGTCTGTAACATTCTATTCGACCAAATAGAGGATGAAAATATTTTAAATAATTGATTGACATATAAAACTATTGATCGTTGTCATTTCCACGTTCAAATTAAAAGAATTCTAACACTAAAGAGATACTAACATAGATAAGGTAAGATAACTCCAAGTCATCTCTCAATGAATCCAATAGTAAATTTAGTCAATTAGTGATTTAAACTTATCTGCAAGCAATGAAAGTTAGTAATAAGAATAAAGTAAAGAGAGGATTTGAGGATTGTTGTGCAGGAAAATAGTAGAACAAGTAGGTTGACTCTCAAGTTCATTCATAATGAATTCCTCATTAGTTATACTAGGATTATCATCCTTAAATTCTCACACAAAGTTGAACATAATCAAACAAGCATTAATAAAATTCAACAAAATCTCATCGTGAAAAAAAATGTTTACTGATGTATTCATTATCTCACTTTGTTTCCAAATGTTTACTCAATGAGATGTTTATCTTCTACCTCTTGACTAAGTGTGATTAAGAAAAAGTGAATTAACCAAGAACTCTAATTAAAAGAAAACCATTGATTTCTCAACAAATGTTAAAAAACAATTACATTTCTTGAAAATAGATTTCAAAAAGACCAACATTAAAGCATAAGCTGCTATAGAAAATTGAAAAACAAAACTTTATTAAAAAAACCTCAAAATTCAATGAGAAGTCACAAGAGAATCAACCCAAAAGAGATTAAGCTTCCATGTGAAAAATAAAAGCAGAAGAATTAAAGAAAGGAATGAAACTAGGTTTAGAGTGTGCTATTTGATCTCCCCCCTTTGGCTCTAAAATATTTATTTAAAATCTTCTTTTTCGCCAAATTCCACTCAAAATTATGTCTTAGATATTGTTCTTGAAATTATCAGTTGTTTCCTTTTGTATCATAAATGAACTCACAAAAATCTTTTTTCTAGTTAAGTTGCAGATTTTTATTCTCGCTTTTCTTTCAGATATTTTTATTTAATCAAGCTTAGTACAATCAAATATGTTACAAGGTTTTTTGTAGAATAATATAAGGATATCATTTTTTATTCAACGCATTAAAAATAAGGTAAAAATGATGGATTTTTATTTGTAGAAATTAAGAGAGTATCATTGCAAAAGATGTGTGCAAAATTAATGATTGTTCCTTTAGAAGGTAAACGAGTCATCAAATCAGCGTCTCCTCTCTTTTAGAATGGTGCAATTAGTAATAGACGCTTTGGGAAGATTATCTAATAATGTTCTCTACAAGAACCGTCTAATGAGATCTCTAGTCCTTTTGGCATTTACATCAGAATTTTTCTAGACGATCTTATTCATAAATCTTGATGTTGTTGAGGTGCTTAGATGAGTCGTTGGATTGTTTACTCCCTATAATCACTAGATTGTCTAATACTTGTAACTGTTATACCATCTACTACACTAAAAATACAAAAATTAGCATAAATAATAGTTAAGATCCAAATAAACTCAATTAAATGAATCTTAATTAACACAGTGGATTTCTTATTAATTATAGTCCAAGAACATCATGATTAAAGCTTCTAAGTGTGAGAAAAATTGTGCTCATCAATTATCGTATGAGTAATCACAATCACACCATATTTATGAAAAAAATATTAAAAAGATCAAATCACAATTCAACCTTCCCTTCTTATAGTTTTCCTATTTTCTACATTGGTATCAGAACTCGGACTTTAAAGGGTTGAGCGCCTTATAATGTCTAGAGGAAAAGGTCTAACATGATAGGCATGACACAATTGATGATAGTAGAGGAAGCATCTATTACGAGGTTTCCATATTCTTAGAAGAAGACTACTTCTATTGGAAGGATAAGATGAAAATATAGATTAACTCTATGGAGTGTTGATTATGGTATATCATAACCAAAGGAGATACAAAGATCAAACTCTAGAGGAAGACAAGACATTGGTTGACTTGAAGCATATGTAACTAAACAGGGTTACATTCTATGAAGTGGTGTATCCCTATGTCTGACACGTATCAGATACTAACACTCGTTAGACATGTATGGATACTGATACTCGTAAGACATGTATGATAAAGTGTCCAATTCAAAAGACATTCTTTTAGGTCTCAAACAATTTTAATACAACACAATTTTAAAAAGGACAAATACAATGATCTTCTAAACTTATAAACTTATTGTAAAAGTTTCTATTAAAATTATAAAAGTAAGAAACAAATTTTATATATAATTAGAAATATTTAGATTACATGAAAATACTTTAGTTTAATCTTTATTATATCTTCATATAATGTGAAATTTTTTAACATTGTTAATTTATTTTTAAATAAATTTAAACTAAAATGTGTGAAAATAAAAAAGGGAATAAAATATATTAAATAAATTATATTCTTTTTCATATTTTGGATTTTAAATAAATAAATTAAATTTATTTTTGTTATATTTGAATTGATAGATATTTTTTTATACATAAATTTCAATTATCAATTTATATAATTCTTAATGTAATATATAAATATTTATCTTAAGATTACACGTGCTCAAACATATGCATGTGTGTGATACCCGATATCCGTATGAGTATCCATGATATATAGGTTACATTAAACTACTCCTATGTTTGGTTGCACTGAGTAGAAGCCATAAATGTAGAGTGGTGACTACTGAGTAAGTGATGATCACTATTCATATCTAAGCCCCGACCCCACCAACAACTTGTCTACTATCCCCGACTATTCCTATTGGCTCGGTGCAATTCACCTTGTCCTGTGCTACAATTTGCAAATATAATATTACAAAATATTTTTATCCTTTATTAAAATACTATATATTTTTTTCTTTAATGAGCATGACAAGGGACATGGGGTCACTGCATTATAAAAATGATGGTGTCCTTTTCCCACTTTTGTCTTTATTTTAGTATTTTCTTACGTCACCTTTCCCGAATTTTATATAATATAAATTCTCCTTCTTCCTGCTCTTCAAATCATTCAACCACAACTCCCTCCTCGACAAATCTTTCTCTCTACCATTTTGCTTCTCTTTGTTCCACTGCATTCTGTGCTTGTCTTCTTCTGCTTTACCTTTCGGAACTCTTTTCTCTTTCTCATTGAAGTTTGGTCTTTCAACAAAGTGTCTTTCTTTGGGCTGCAAAAATGTTCGCAGAGACAGGACTTCTCTTCCCATATTTTCGAAATTTCTCTCAAGAGTTTCAACAGCTTGAGGAGTACTGCATGACCCAAAAGTCCATTGCTTCAATGGTAATATTTTTATCCTTTTACTATTTCAACTTTCTCTTATTACCTTGTTTAAGTTTTTCATCTGGGTGTTCAGCTTCTCCTCTATCTGCTTGGTTGATCTGCATTTTCTTGATGGGGTTTTCCTTACGCTGAGTAAATTTGAAGCTTTCTTTTCTTTCCTGTGTTGTGCTCCTTCTTCTGCATCCAGAATAATTAATACTTTGGAGCAAATGAGGCTGAATAAAATTAAAAGTTTTCTTCTTGAATTATGTCCATATTTGGTTTATTTGGAAAGAATGTTATTTTAGTATGTGCGTGTGTGTTTGATTAATTACATGATAAATAATACCAAAGTCGAAAAGGAAAACTGATAACCAAATTATGTTTTGTCATTTAATATGTATTTATTTATATTTCTTTTCTGCTACCTTCCATTAAGAATGTTTTCTCATAGTCATACTCATAGCACAAGTGGAAACAGCTCGACATGGCTTTATGTGCTGGATCTGGAAAAGTGTTACAAAAGGAAATAAAAGTTGTATAGATGGAAAGTCTTTTTGTTGTGATACTTCCGTGTTCTGTAATATTTCTTCTCTTTCTTTATTAATTTCTGGCGTGAAGTGTGAACTCTCAGTGGGGCTTGTCTTTTTGTGCCGCACTGAGGGAGGTTGATTAGAGAGGAAAAAGTCTTTATTCTCTTTTTCTTTCTAGTAAGGAAAAGGTTGGAGGAAAAGGACTTGTTAATGCTCAACTTAATACTTTCTTCAAGGTTTTGTGTGGCACTAAAATATAGTTGGGAAAATCGTGCGCTTTTGCCTCTATTTCTGTTCTCTAACAAGAAAAATGATGTATTGATGAGTTATTTTCTTATGGTTTTGCTGGTCTTATGCTCATTGGAAGTTTAAACAATTCTTGGGTTTGAGCCTGAGATTTTGATACTTGCTCCCTTTTATCATTGAGAATTGCTTTAACTGGGGTTCATGTTGTTGTACAAAAGCTTAAATATTTTGGTTTTATCCATAAAAGAAAATCGTGATCCACGTTCTCCAGCTGGTGATCAAATTCATTATGGACTAAATGATGCCAGTTTCGATATTTCAGCCATCTACTCGTGGACTCTTTCAAAGTCAGCTTTTGGATGAAGCATGGGCTATGAATTTGCAACCATGAACCTAATACAATCAACTAACTTGACACTTGCCAGTTCTTCCTTTCAATGTGTAGTTCAGCTGATTATGTATTGCCACCTTTCATTTATGCAAAGCTTCTGCTCTGTTGTACCAATATGATGTTGTGCTATTGTATATAGTATTTGCTTTCTTGTTAAACAAAAAGCTTGACAATCCTCTTCTAGCTTATCATTTATCAAACAATTTATGTTATCATGATAATAACAACTGATTCCATCTACCATACTGGAGAATTCTGTGTGGCCTAAAGTCTTTGCTGACGAATAGCTTTTGTATCACCAAAGTACTTTCTCGGTTCATTTTCTGTTTCTTCATTTTAAAGCGGTTGAGAAACAATCACTAGTGAATGATGATGAGTGACTCATTCTAAGAAATTAGTGGCGTTAAGGAATCATGCAAATTTTATCATGAAAATTTTTGGCATCTTCTGTCTCAAGTACCGTGTGCTAGAGCAACTTCTTAACATTAGTAAATAAACAGGTGTTGAATCCTTATTTGGTTATTCGATAATATATAACTGAACATTAAAAGTATTTTTTTTATGTAATTAAACATCTGTTATAAGTCATGTTAAGCCAATCTGCATCTGGAACTAACCATGGCTGTTATTAGCATTATTGTTGTTGTTACATACACAATACTAGTATGAACACCTGATAAGATGTTTTACTCATGTTATCATTGTCTATTATGATTAACTATTCAACATCTAATGTGTGTTTGTTGTTCGAAAGCTAAAATGATGCTTTTACTGATTAATTCGTTTTTCTTTTCATGTCTTCTTGCAGAGTGACCTCATACAATCTTCTTCAGCAATCTCAGAATATGATGATTTGTTAATTGAGGGAGATCTGTTCAAAGCACCTGAACCTATTATTGAAGAACCAGAAATAGACCTCGATCCTGTGCAAGCAGCCATCTCAATGATATCTTGCGGGGAAGATGTCCCCCCACAGGGTCTAAAATCATCAGATATTGATATACTTCAAGATGAACAGATTCTGAGTGAGGTATTCTACGAGTGCAAGAAAGATCTCTTAGAAAAGACAGTGATAGAGTCACCACTGGTGGATATCATGGAAATCAAGGTTCCACCAATGAACATTGAGGATAACTCAATTGAAGCAGTAGACAAAGCACTTCCTCACATGACTCTACCAAAGAGTATCAGTTCTGGAAGTCTGAGTTCAATGGACTGGATGCATGGAGCTGCATTGAAGCCCACTTTTCTGGATTTCCCGGGATTAGATTTCAATGCAGTTTATGGCATGCGAAGAGCATTTAGCGAAGGAGATATAAAGGTTAAACTCAAACTTATTCATATATTATGTGTATGCTTAAGTTAAAACGCGTGTCTTGTGATGATTTTAACGCTGTCAAATAAGAAAACTTCATCTGCATCAATTTATCTGCTCTTTACAGATAAGGAATATTGGCAAAGACATGACTTAATGTGATTGCTTTCTTGTTCTCTATTGACTGAAAACTCTAATAGCTTTCTTCTATTTACACAAGATAGGCTAATGATTATGTCTGCTTTTATGACAGACTCTTAGTACTGGCAACACGAGCTTTGGCCAATCTCCCCAGGAGAAGCCTTTTCTTCTCGGCAACTGCACTAGTGAGGAACGTCAAGAAAAGCTCTCCAGGTATAGAAATAAGAAGACAAAGAGAAATTTTGGGAGGAAAATTAAGGTAACTATAGATTTTCTATCCTTGTAATAATTGAGATTTTCACAATATGTGCTGCAACTTACTATGTTCACTTCTTGGTTAATGCATCTAACTTATGTTACAGAATTCCAATTATGATATTTTAGGTCATTCACCTGATCCTGAACTCAACTAATAATGTGCTTTGGTTTTTAGTATGCTTGCAGGAAAGCACTTGCTGACAGTCAACCAAGAATCCGCGGAAGATTTGCAAAGACAGAAGAGTTAGATGTGAAGAGGTAATGAGTGCTAACTGACTCAGTTGGAATTGGAAGAAAGCAGGAATCAAGTGTTGTATTGTATCTGATGAAGATGTTTGGAAGGGCTATGCGCGTGAAAACTATAGACTTGGTGGAGTTCTATAGCTTGAACAAACAAGTTTTGCTGAATGAATGAATAAATGAGGCAGAGACCTCAAACTCCTTAGGGTAGTTTGCCTCTTATCCGCTGTAGTAGCCTTCTTTGTAGAATGACCTTCCATGTATGTACATATGGTTTGTTCAATAAAATAATGGAAGAGATGTTAATGTTGTATAATGTTCATATTATATATATATACTCAAATATGCATGTTTATTTTTGTTAGTTACATATTTTCTAATCTTCTCATTTTCCCATTCAATACATATTCAGTTTGAGGTTTAGATTATATCGATGATTAACGAGTTGTGACACAATTTTTGGTATTCACTAACTTTTTACAATGTCAAGACTTCGAAACCTTCTAGATATGAGTATTCATCTCCTTAGTATCCAGCCTGAAAAGTGCTAGATGAAGGGTGGAAAAAGGTCCAACAGTGAATCATATATTGCATTGTATTTGGACTAGTGTATATATCTATTTGATGCCATGAACTTAAAAGTAGAATGAACATTATACACAGAAGTTGTTTTCATCGATTCAGTTGCTAACTTTGACTTTTATGTGCTCTTGTTAGAAATCTAACTAAGTTTCGTTTCACAAAAAAAGACTTACAAATTCACTATCTTCAGATTTTGGATTGGGTCGGACGTGTGTCATTATGTGAGTTGGGTAAGGTTTTATTATTGAGAAATCTTTCCAGAATCTCCCTTAAAAGACCCAATTTAATGATAGAAGTTGGTGTTTAATGTACCAAAAGAATTAGTTTAAAACAAATTATAATCATCCTTCATAAAACTATTTGCTCATTTGTTTTTAATGACTTATTTGAAACCTATGTACTTAGGTTAGAGACCTATAATTCTTATTATTCACTTAAATAGTATAAGAAGTCTTTTATTTAAATTAAGTTTTAGGAAATATTTTAGTTTTTTTTAAAACATCTTTTATATAGAGATAAAAATATATTTATTTATTATTTAGATTTAGAAAGTTAAAATTGAGATATTGTTAATATTTAATATTTTGTTACATTCGCTTTGTATATATAGATTACTTTAAAATAAATAAATCACAAACTCCCTCATGTAACATATTTCTTATATTTCCAAAATATAGTTTCAAAACCCAAAATCCTAATATTGGTATCTAGCACCATTATTTTTAGGACTAAAAAATGGAAGGAGAAGAGAATTTCTCACAAGTTGTTATTTCACTCTTCAAAAGTTATGAAGTCGTTATTTCATCATGTGATGCTAAAAGCTATGATTTATGGGTGGTAATAATGCAAACTTATCTAGAGTGACTAGATTTACGAAAAAATATGGAAGATGATTACATCTTTGATCCATTGCCTAGAAATAATTTCACAATGACCAAAACAAAAAATACAAAACGAAAAAAAGCAAAGAAGGAAACGGAAAAGAACTCATGTTTGTTTAATGGTGTTTCACAAATGATCCTCATCATAATCTTGACCTTGAAGTCATTTAAAGAAATTCTGGATTAATTGAAAAGAGAATATGAAAGAAATGAGAATATAAAATTTGATAAGTTGAGCTGTAAAGAATGAAAGAGTTTGAGTAATTAAGGAATACTAAAAATTGTTCTTAGATATTGCTAAAGATAAAATTATTGGATGAGGAGTTTTTAGATTCAAGACTAATTGAAAATTTTTTGACAAAGATGCTAGAGAGATAGGAAACATCTATTACTTCTTTGGAAAACTCATAATCTATCAAGTTTAATAAAAGAAGATAATGTTGTTAAAGATACTTTACTTCATACTACTTAAGATGCTTTTGAATTCAATAACTACAAAAGAAATAAATACAACCAAAACAATTACTTGTGTTTTTTTTTTTCATCTTATCCCTACTATGATGGAAATAATCACCGACACAATAAGTGTTGGTGGAAGCTAAATGCAAATCCGCAAATATATTCATATGAGATACGTAGAAAATATATGAAAATCTTAACATTCCTAAGAGGATGTCAATATTATAAAAGAAATTAGAAGGAAAACTACTTCTTACAATATCATGTTTTGCAACCAACAAAACTACAAAAGGTTGACTTACTACAAAAGGTTGACTTATAGTGGTTGTAAAAATATATATGATTCATGATTAAGAACTTTTTAAAAAGCTCGACAAATCAAATATTTCTAAAGTAAGAACTGGAAATGGAGAACAAATTGTTGTGGAAGATATAAGAACAATTGATTTTGAAGATCATTCATGTGTCAAATTAATTTTTGATGTGATATATATTTCTGAGATTAATCAAAATTTGTTTAAGTATTGCTCAAACTTTTAGAGAAATATTGTAAGGTATCTTTTGAAAGCAAACTTTGTGTGATTAAAGTTATGAAATAAAAGAAAAAAACTTTGCTTTAAATTTGATGGAAGAGGAGTTAATTACAAATGAAGATTTAAAATAAGGATCAAAATAAAAAAAAAAGATGAATATCTCTTGAAAAATTTTGATATTCAAAAATAAAAAATAATCTTTTGACAAGTGTAAAATCTACATGACAACCCACTTTTAAGGATATTATAATCATTATGCAAATAAAATATTATATTTATGAAGATAAAGAAAGAATGAAGGGTGAAATAGTAGTTATAAAAATTTACCCGATATCAAATTATCATAAATCTAAAAAATGGATAAAAAACCACGTTTTAACATCCATCAAAAGTCTAATGAAATACACAATAGATAAAAAAGATGAGATAAAAAAATACAATAAAAAATGTCAAATTAAATGAAAATATAATTGATTAAAAAAAGAAAAAGACAAGAATTATAAACATAAAAGAAAAAAGAAATTAAACATTGAAAAAAGAACAATCAAATTTGAAATTTAAGATAAAAGAAATTAAATATCAAGATAATAAAGATTTTGATAATACTTGTTTACTATATTTTATTTAAATTAATTTTAAAAATATTTCAATTTAAAAAAATATATTTTATATAAAGATAAAAATATATTTATTTATTATTTAGATTTAGGAAATTAATATTGAAATATTGTTAATACTTTATATATAGACTATATGAATAAAATAAAACACGAATACCTCTATAACATAGCTTTCATCTTTTCCACATATAGTTTCAAAACCCAAAAATCCCAATAGTTCGTATGTAAATTTTGAAAAATGAAATTATATAATGGAGATTTTTTTTTAATCTTTTGCATTACTCACAATTACAACATACTTTTAAGGGAGATAATAATACTACAAATAATATTGCAGAAATATAGAGGAAAAGTGTTTGGAACTAAATAATTCTATTGTGATAATTTTTTTAGTTTAACCTTTTATTTACTGATTTAAACTTAAAATAATTTTCATCAAACAAAGTTAAGGAATACATGTATACTCTCCCATCCCGGAATTGATACAATTAATTAAAAGTAAACAAATCGTCCAATAAATATATAAATAAACTGATTTCTCTTAAAATATGTTGAGATTATTTTTTATTAAAATTTATGATGATGTTTTCTCTACAAGTAATAATAGTTATGCAGTATATACATGGAATTTATAAATCAAAAACCAAAAACATAATAAATACAAATTTTATAATTATTTAAATTTGATTGTTAATACAAATACTATGTTTTATTTTAAACATTATGTCATAATTAGTCATCTTTAAATATATTTATTGTTAATTTTTTTTATCAATAACAAATAATATATTAAATAGGGGTAATAAGATTACCCAACCTACTTACAAAAATGTACAAAATGAAAAACAACCTATGTCACTAAAAAACAACAATAGGTACCTCGACAACACCACATCTAAGAATTACGTATGACAATAAAATAACAAAAGAGTGTCCTATGCGAACCAAAAAACAAAGCAGGAACCTAAGACTAAAATGATACATAGTTTCTACGTTCTAACAAAAAAGTAGAACAAATCATAATCCAACCCCTACAACCCACATAAAGAAGGAAAAATTAGGGAAATAAAATACGTCATTGTACAAGGAAAAAGGAATATGGGACTAGCCAAATTAAAGTGTACCAAGTCGAGCATGGGCAAAGCTGGATTGCAATAATCAACATGTCCCACGATCATTTCCTATCTTTACATATTCCTGCAACACAAGTCACATATCCAAAAAATTGAACAAAGACAGTCAAATTCAAAATGACCGAAAGTCCCTTAAATTAGTGTGACAATGTACCATATAGGAGAGGATCTACAACCAATCTGAATAGTTAAACCTTACCTTATTATTTTTGGCTCTAATAATAGCCCATGATTTAACCTGTACTAATGCAAACACCTCTTAAGCATCACATTTCCTATTATTAAAAATGATATATTTCGTATGTTTCGAAATTGTCTGTATTACTATAATCCATACTGAGTCTCTCACACAACATCCTTTATCCATTGCCCCAACTATAGAATATCCAAGGAAGTGATCAGGTGGCCTATAATGATGAATAATTAGTATCCCCAAATCACTTGTGACACCAGTTCCAAATCTGACACGCCACTTTGCATGAAAAGAATAAATGACTCACATTCTCTGCAAATTCATTACACATGACACATAATAAGCTATGGACTGGAACTCCTATTCTACCTAGCCTTTCTCTTGTTTGCAACCTATCATGGAACACCCTTCAACCACAAATTTTTTATGTAGGTATATCCTTAGTTTTCCAGAGTTTAAGAAAAACATGGCTATCCTCCCCTTGCTTTGTAAAAGTAATCTTATTGTATGCATCTTTTACCGAATAGTGCCCACCGTGATTCCCTCTCCACACCCATTCATCATGCATATCTTTTTTAGGCAGAAAAAGTGAATTGTACCACTAACTCCTCAATCGTAGGTTTTTTTCCAATCAAACCACTCCCTTCTGCACTTAAGACTCCACTCCCACCCTAGTTCCTTCTACTCCCTACATTGTTCCACATAACACTGCTTTAGAACAAAATTAGAATACAGTCTAGGATAAGTATCCCTAAATGATTTTTCCCCAACCCATCAATCCTCCCAAAACAGGATTCTATTGCCTTTCCCAATCTTCCAAGTACAATTTTCATTGAACCAATTTCTGCCATTATAATTAATTTTACATATACTTCTTAAATCCATCCACCATCTTGACTCTTTAGTGCTATTATTTTCATATTCCAATGATCTCCTTGACCCATACTTTTATGATCTCACTCCACAACCCCTTTTCTACCATACCCAATCTCCACTTCCATTTACCAAGCAATGCTACATTAAAACTTTCTAGGTCCTTAATCCCTAGCCTACCAGTGTCCTTACTCTTAGTCACTATTCTCCAGCTTACCCATACTATTTTCTTTCTATCAGAACTCCATCCCCATAAAAAGTGATGTTGGATTTTGTTGAATTCCTTACACACCATTTTAGGAATTTTAAACAATGTAAAGAGGAAATAACAACCTTGATCAATGTAACTCTTCTTGCTAAGGAAGTTAACTTCCCTTTCCATTTGGATAACTTTTTCCAGACCTTATCCAACATCCCATTCCAAAACTGTTTTCTATTTTGCCTACCTCCTATTGGGACACTCAGGTAAACGAAGGGTATCTTCATAATTTTACAATATCCAACATCGACGCATATCTTTGTAGACAACCCAAATCTAGTCCCACCCCTCCTATGGAACTTTTGTTTAGATTTACCTTAAGCCTCGATGCTAACTGAAAACATCTCAAGATACTCTTAATTGTAACCATGTTTTGAATATTATCTTTACAAATAAACATAGTGTCATCAACATATTGTAACATACTTATCACCACTCTATTTCTTCTTATAGATAACCTCTCTAGAAGGCCTTTTTTTCAGCTTCCATGACAGTACCAAAAAGTCCTTCCACTGTTATCAAAAATAGGAAAGGGGCTGGAGTCCCCTTGCCTAAGACCTTTTTCCTGTTTGAACTCTGCAGTTAGACTACCGTTCACAAAGACTGAAACAGTACACGACTCACAGCACCCTTTAATCTATTTGACCCATTTAGCATTAAAGTCTAACCTCCCCATCATATACCCTAAGTATTTCCAATTAACATAATCATATGCCTTCTCAAAGTCAATCTTAAACACTATACACGATTTATTTTCTCGCTTAGCTTCATGAATAGCCTCATTGACTATTAAAACATTATCCAAAATACCCCTTCCTCCCATAAAAGCAAACTACTTTGTGTCTATAATATTCATCAACACCGATTTCATTTTGTTTGCAAGTATCTTGTCAATAATCTTATTATATAAACTACCAACAAGGAAGATTGGTCTAAACTCGTCTAGTTTATGAGGATTTTCTACCTTAGGAATAATAGTTATAAAAGAGGCATTAGTACCCTTCGGCTAAACGAACCAAACTTATGAAAATTATTAATGGCTTTCATAACATCATTTTTAACTGTATGTGTTTAAAGAAGTTTATATTAAAACCATATGGTAGACTTTTAATTTGTTTTAAAAATAATTTTAATCATTTTGAATCTAGTAACTTTAATTATGTGATATTAATCAAGTGTTACTTAGGTTTACTTATCTCTGTTTATTAGTAAAATAAGACTCTTTTATTATTATTATTATTATTATTATTATTATTATTATTTATATTAACATTATTGTTATTATTATTATTATTATTATTATTTTGTGCTTTAAGTTATTATTTGGTATATTCTAAAGTTATTTATCCATAATTTTAAAATATATATATATATATA
>Ga0209489_101751_pt1 | contig 44594 bp, 29 predicted proteins | sample SiratrowhiteBW_FD_187527 | JGI IMG/M metagenome (GOLD analysis project Ga0209489, IMG submission 187527) | Root nodule microbial communities of legume samples collected from California, USA - Siratro white BW (SPAdes) (version 2) | ecosystem: Host-associated > Plants > Roots > Nodule | place... | reverse complement strand
CAAATGGAGTTAGAACATATCCCAGCAGCAGCAACATTAGAGAGAATTGAAAGTTCTAATCCAGCATCAGATGATTATAGTACAGTTCATTTGCAGGACTATAATCTTGCAAGAGATAGAGAGAGACACACCAATGTAAAAGCTCCAACCAGATTGGGTTTTGAGGATATGGTTTCTTTTGTTCTTAACATTACTAGTGAGGATCCAACCAGTTTTCAAGGGGCTATCACTAGCCAGGATAGAGAGAATTGGATGGGTGCAATGGTAGAAGAGATGGAATCCTTGCAGAAAAACCAGATATGGGAGTTAGCAGGCCTTCCTGAAGGAATGGAGGCTATTGGTTGCAAATGGGTGTACAAGAGGAAGCCAGCAGTATTAGAAAAATAAGGGGAAAAGTTCAAGGCTCGCCTAGTAGCAAAAGGGTTTTCACAGAAGAAAGGCATAGATTATGATGAGATTTTTTCTCCTATGGTTAGACACACTTCTATCAGGGCAGTACTTGCATTAGTAGCTACCTAGGATTTGCATTTAGAGCAGATGGATGTTAAAACTGCTTTCTTGCATGGTGATTTAGAGGAGCAAATTTATATGTAGAAGCCAGAGGGTTTTTCTCAACCTGGAGATGAGCATTTGGTTTGTAGGTTGAAGAAATCTTTGTATGGATTGAAACAGTCTCCAAGGCAATGGTATAAACGGTTTGACTCCTACATGATTCAGATTGGCTACAAGAGTTGTGAGTATGACTGTTGTGTTTATGTAAAGAGTCTTGATGATGGTTCTTTTATTTTTCTGCTACTGTATGTTGATGATATGTTGATTGCTGCGAAAAATTTGGATGATGTTGTTGGTTTGAAAGCTTTATTGAGTTAAGAATTTGATATGAAAGACTTAGGTGCTGCAAAGAAAATTCTTGGGATGGAGATTCATAGGGATAGAGATTCATAGGGATAGAAGCTCAAAGAAATTGTGGTTATCTCAACAAGGTTATGTTGAGAAGGTACTAACCAGATTTAGAATGAGCAATGCAAAGCCTGTGAGCACTCCATTGGCAAATCACTTCAAGCTCAGTTCAAACCAGTGTCCTAAGACAAATAAGGAGGTTGCAATGGTAGTGTTGTTGGCTGCTTAATGTATGCAATGGTATGTACTCGCCCTGATTTAGCTCATACCGTTAGTCAAGTTAGCAAGTACATGTCTAAACCAGGTAGGCAACATTGGGAGGCAGTCAAATGGATTTTCAGGTACTTGAGAGGTACTGTGGGGCATGGCATTGTGTTTGGTAATCAACAGGGTGATCTTTTGGTTATTGGATATGTGGATTCAGATTATGCAGGTGATTTGGATAATAGAAGGTCGACAATTGGGTATGTTTTTACTATCAGTAGAGGACCTGTATGTTGGAAGTCAACTATCCAGTCTATTATTGCATTATCTACCACTGAAGCTGAATACATGGCAGTAGTTGAGGCTGCAAAAGAAGCTTTGTGGCTTAATGGGTTAGTAAATGAATTGGGTGTTCAACAAGGTGGAGTTCAGTTGCATTGTGACAGTCAGAGTGCTATTTATTTAGCAAAGAACCAAATATATCATGCTAGAACAAAGCATATTGATGTGAGGTTTCACAAGATCAGAGAGTTGATTGCATCTGGTGAGATATTGTTGCAGAAGATTGGCACTGAGGAGAATGCAGCTGACATGTTAACCAAGCCAGTTACCACAGACAAGTTCAAGCATTGCTTGAATTTGTTGAATGTTTATAGTTGCTAGAGAAGCATGGTAGTCCAACTCACTATGTGTTTGATACTTCCGGATTGTATATCTTCTAATGGGGCGTATATTCGCCAAGGTGGAGATTTGTTAGGTATGACTCGTAATACCAATAGGGGAAGTTATAGGCTTTGTGGGCTGGGCCAGGAGTGCGGGGGTATTTTGGTTATTGTACCTTGTTTAGGGTTATTTATATAATCATCTATAATTGTAACCCTAGTGATTGATCTCTCTAATAACAAAACACAGCCGCTCAAACGCTCTCGAGGACGTAGACAAATTGTCGAACCTCGTTAAATCTTGTATTCTGTATTTTCTTCATCTTTATTCATTTTTGTTCGTTCATGTGTTTATAACGTGAGTTTCTCAACAGAAATGAAATTAATAAAAAAATTAAAATATACCGTATATTATCTATTAGTATCAGATCTTATTATAGCTAAAATTCTGCATCTAGATATTAGTTATGTCATTCATAATTTATAAGTTAATGTGAATAATAACTATTTTATACATATATTAAAAGCGACTAAATCATACCAAGATATGAACATCATATAAACTAGCAATACTACTTTTAGTTTTAATATATTTATAATCATGATTTTAATACATATAACTTAAAACCAATTCTTATATTGATGAAAAAATCGTAAATTTTAAAATTGGTGTTAGGGCTTATAAATAACTAATATTAAAATTGGTTTCTCCATCGAAATAGAGTAGTGACTCGGTAACATGATCCATGAATATAAAAATTAAAAAATAAATATGTATGTATTGTGTTTTAGGTAAAGAAGGGTAGATGACTAGAGTTTGAAAGAGTAGAAATTGGATAAAATATTAGTTGTGAGGTGTATGGTGCTGGAGATGTAGAACAACTTTCTTTTTCTGATTTTGGTAGTTTTGAAAAGTATCAGCCAATATGACTTTTTTTTCGATTTTTGGTTTAATTTTTGAATTTTGTTGTACGGTTTTGTGGTGCTTTATATATCTTTTTCTATTTTTGGTGGTTTTGAAAAGTATTAGCCATTATTACGACTTTCTTTTTCTGATACTTTTGAAAAGTATTAATCTTTGAAATTTTGTTGTTTTTGAATATTGAAAGCCGCTTTTTATAATAATATTATGATTATTATTATTCTTATTATGATTATATTTATTATTATGATTATTAATATTATTAATAATAATAATAATATTATTATTATTAATATTATTATTATTATCATTTTTATTAAAAACGACAATAACAATATTAACAATAATATAAATAATATCAATAATAATATTAATAATATTGATAAAATTAATAACAACAATAATAAATTAATAAAATTTAAAATAATGATATTATTAATAATATTAATACTGTTAATAAAAATAACATTAATAATAATAATATTAGAAATAAGAATATTAATATTAACATTAATAGTAATAACATTATTAATAATATTATTATTAACTATTATAATAATAATAATATCATAAATATTTTTAATATAACTAAAAATAATATAAAAATATTAATAATATTAAAACTATTTTTCATATAAATATAAATAATGTTTATAATAACATTAATAATAATAATATTAGAAATAAGAATATTAGTGTTAACATTAATAGTAATAACATTATTGATAATATTATTATTAACTATTATAATAATAATAATATCACAAATATTTTTAATATAACTAAAAATAATATAAAAATATTAATAATATTAAAACTATTTTTCATATAAATATAAATAATGTTTATAATAATATAGTAATATTAAAAATATTATTATTGTAAATATAAATAATATGAATAGAAGTATTAATAATATTTCATATATTAAAAAACATATAATAATAATATTAATATAAATAATAATAATAATAATAATGTTATCAATAACATTAATAATATTTTGTGTATAAATATTAATAATATTAACAACTTTAAAAATATTAAAAACAACATTAATAATTTAAAAAAAATATAATACTGATAATCATAATAATTATAATTTTAATAATATTATAACTAACAATATCAAGAATAATAATAATAAAAACAATAATATTAGCAATAATATTAATAATATTATTAAAATTAATATTAATAATAATAATATTAATAAAACTAATAATAATATTAATAATAGTAATACAAATTTAATAATAATAATAATAATAATAATAAAAGTGTTAAAAATACCAATAATATTAGTTATATAATAATAATAATATCAATAAAAATATTAATATTGTTAATAATATTCATCTTTACTAATGTTATTATTAATAAATCAATATGAACATTATTAATAAGAGATAATAGTAGTTTTATTCATAAAGATAAGTTTATAAGTATTATCCACGGACAGAGATCTGTAGGTATTATCCACAGACATAGGTTTGTAGGTATTACCTACGGAAATAGTTCGTAGATAATACCTACAGACCAATATTCGTGGGTAATACCTACGGATCTGTGTCTGTGAGTAATATTTACAAACCTATGTCCGTGGGTAATACCTACGGACTTAAATCCGTGAATAATACCTACAGATACAGATCCGTATGTAATAATCTGTGGGTAATGTTGAATTTACTTACGGATACAGATTCGTGGGTAAATTGAGTTTTTCTTATATATATATATATATGAGTAATGTTATTTTGACACTAATACGTGGCGTTACCTTCATTTGACATCGTTGATGTGGTAAAAATATATTATTTTAATCTAGCTTATAAAGTAACAGTGAAGACGAAAAGCCCAAACCATTGGCTGGGGTTTGAAGACAAAAAACCCAAAACATTGGCATGCAAACTCTCTGCCCTCTTCTCGTTTCCCTCCTCGCGCGAAGTCTCTCTGCCTCCTCTCGTCTCCCTCCTCTCGTGTTTTCCTCGACCTTTAGGATTCGTTGTCGTTGGCACGGTGGTTTAAGGGTTCAAATTTATTGTCAAGGTGTGGTGGGTTTTTTTTGTAAAGGTTGGTCTTTTATGTGATTTTTGTTGGAAAAGGAAGTTTTATTGCTCGTTTTACAATTTTTTTGTTGGCTCTTGATGGAAAATAAAAGGTTATTTTTTTTATGTTTGATTTCTGTTTGGGGTTTGTGGTGGTTGAAGTAAATGTTGGTCTTTTATGTGATTTTTGATGGAAAAGGAAGTTTTTTTGGTTGTTTAAAGGTTATGTTTTTGGTTGACATATGATTTTCGTTTGGGGTTTATGGTTGTGGAGTAAAGGTTTGTTTTTTATGGAATTTTTGATGAAAAGGGAAGACTTTTATTTGGTTTCATGCTTTAATTTTTTTGTTGATGTATGATATTTGTCATTTTGAAAGTGTTTTCCTTTTGAATGAGTGATGGGTGGGTGGGTTGGTTGGTTTTTCATGGATTGTTTGTTGACATGAATTGGTTTTTTTGTTTAAGTGTTTGAAAGTTACAACATTCATGGATGGAAAAGGAGTTACTGTGCATGGTGGACAATCTATTGAACACATCTGACTTAGTCACCAAAACTTCAACTATGGTGTTCCCTGATTAAAGAAGTGGTAATTACAGGTGTTTTGTAAAATAATAATATTGGTTCTGACCTTACAAATCATCAGAGGTTACCCAAGCTTTAACGAGGAGATACCTCAGTTGAACTTTTGGTGACTAAACTCAGACGTGTTCATGAGGACCTTTTTCGCAAATTAAGTTCTTAGCTTCTTCAATTACACCTATAATAAGGATTAATCATGCTTTGATGTACCAAAATATGTTCATTTTATACACCTCTGTGAAATAATGTTGATTTTGACCTTATAAAATATCAGAGATTACCCACGCTTTAACGAGGGCACCCCTGAGTTGAACTTTTTATGACTGAACTCAGACGTGTTCATGAGGATCATTTTTGCAAATAAAGTTCTTAATTTCTTCAATTACACCCAGAATAAGGATTAATCACGCTTTCATTGACAAAAATATGTTCATTTCATACACCACTGTTCATTAATATTGATTCTGAGCTTACAAAATATCAGAGGTTATCCAAGCTTTAACGAAGGGACACCTCAGTTGAACTTTTGGTGACTGAACTCATACATTTTCACGCATTCACGAAGACCATTTTGCAAATTAAGTTCTTAACTTCTTAACTTACTATTTACTTTTATATTATAATAGAAATTAAAAAGTAAATCAGTTTTAATAAAAGCATACTCATATATAATTTCACTAAACGACTTATTTGAATTTGAATTGTTAAGCACATTAAAAATAGATATAATTAATTCTGCATATTTCTTATTATTTTTAAAAGGTCTTAAATATGGTTTTAGAACGAAAATTTTATTTTAAATCAAATTCAAATTAGTTTTAATATCCGTGCACTGCATTGATGTGTATTTAATAGCACTAAATGTTGCATATAAAGTGCTTAAAGATTCACTTAGCGTAGATGATACAATTATTTGAAATTAAGAAAAGTTTCGTACAAAAATAAGGACTATTTGCTAACTTGAATATATACTCTTTAAAATATTTAATTACTATCTTTATTTATTCTCTTATTCAAATTTAAATTAGAGAATTGAAATATGTTATTTAAAAATTAACGATTAATGTGTTATTATATGGTAAGTTAAAATTTGGTGAGATGGATAGATCTTTTTGGAAAACGATATATATATGATTATATATAATGCAGCTGACAATTAAATGAGAATTGAAAGTTTAAACTTCTTATATTACGTTATTGATTTAATTCGTTATCTTGCAACTTTTTAAGTAAGTTTCTTTTTAAAGAAAATTCTATTAATTATTTAATATGATTGAGTGGGAAAATTTGATTTATTTGCTATTGTCTATTTTAATTTATTGTGAATTAAATGCTAAGTTATTGATTGCTTCTTTTATCTTTCGAAATAATATGTTGATTGCTTCTTTTATCTTCCAAAATCAATAACTAGTGACTGTGATCAAAGTAAATTCTTTTAATGTTATTAGAAATTTGAATCAATTTCAGAGATAAACTTTTTGAAATGTTCTGTAAACTGAAATTGTTTTTCCTAACTAGAAGTAATATAATAAAAACAATTTTGTTGTAATAGGAATATTTTAAATGCTCTAACGAAAACAATTTACCTCTGTTCGTTAATACTGGTTCTAAGTTTCCAAAACATCATAGGTTATCCGTGCTTTAACGAGGGGACACCTTAGTTGAATTTTTGACGACTGAACTTAGACGTAATTGCTCTTTGATTGACCAAAAGATGTTCATTTTATACACCTCTGTGCATTAATACTAGTTTCGAGTTTCCAAAACATCAGAGGTTACCCATGCTTTAAAGAGGGGACACCTTAGTTGAACTTTTGGCGACTAAACTCAAACGTGTTAATGAGGACCATTTTCGCATATTAAGTTCTTAACATCTTCATTTACACCCATAATAAGGAATACTAACGTTTTGATTCACCAAAATATGTTCATTTGATATACCTCTGTGCATTAATATTGGTTTTAACCTTACAAAATATCAGAGATTACCTGTGCTTTAACGAGGGGACACCTTTAATGAACTTTTGGCGACTGAGTCAGATGTGTTCACTAAATTGTCCACCATTCACAGTAACTCCTTTTTCAGCCATGAATGTTGGAACTTTCAAATTCTTAAACAAAACAACCAATTAATGTTAGTAAACAATCCACGAAAAACCAACCAACCCATCCACCCACCACTCATTCAAAAGGAAAACACTTTCAAAATATGTTCACAGCCCATCTTTCTCGCCACCATACACTGAAGAAACAAAAATATTCAAACATGAAAACCCTAAACAAAAAACTAAACTATGAAACCCCAAAAAGTTCTTCCTTTTTCATCAAAAACCATAAAAGACGAACATTTACTCCACAACTATAAACCCCAAACAGAAATCATAGTCAACGAAAAATAAAACTTTTAAATGACCAAAAAAACTTCCTTTTCCATCAAAAACTCCATAAAAGATGAACCTTTACTCCACAACCATAAACCCCAAACAAAAATCATATGTCAACAAAAAACAAAACCTTTAAATGACAAAAAATTTTCTTTTATATTCAAACATCACAACCCTAAACCCCTAACAAAAATCATACCTGCTCAAAACCCTAAACCGTGAAACCAAATAAAGGTCTTCCCTTTTCATAAAAAATCCTATGAAAGACCAACCTTTTACCCCACAACCCTAAACCTCAAACGAAAATTATACAAGACGAACCTTTAAATGATAAAAAACGGTTCATTTTCCATGAAAAACCACATAAAAGACGAACCTTTAACAACCACTCTAGACAACAAAAAAAAACAACACGGTGAATACGAGAGCACGTACCACAACGAAGAAGATGAGAGACGAGAGCACGAAAAACAAAGACAACGAGTGTGTGGAAGGAGAAGATCAGAAAATGAGAGTGACGAGCGTGCACGGAAGGCGACAAGAGCAAGTGTGTGGAATGTGTGGAAGGAGAAGATGAGAATACAAGCACGGAGGGAGATGAGAGCATGCGTGTGGAAGGAGAAGATAAAAAGATGAGAATGACGAGTGCGCCAAGCTTCTGTATTTTCAAGGTTTAAGGCAAAAATCCAAATTGCCCTTAGGACACATGCTACCTTCAGTTGACAAAAAAGACCTTGCCACATAAGATCATTTGATAAAAATACTCCGGTATCAAATGGGGTTAAAAAGCAACGGTGTCAAAATAACGTTACACTCTCTCTGTCTCTCTGTCTGTTTGTCTGTCTCTCTCTCTCTCTATTGAGGAGATGACTAAATTTCTTCAAAAAATTGTATAAATATTAATTTCAAAATGTTTCAAACTATCAAGAGACATCTTAATAATAAAGCTATATTTTATTAACCGATTATTATATATGATATTACACTAAAAAAACATTAAATTTATATATAGTCAAAATTATATATATAAAGTACCATAAATTTTATTTTATTATTATTTATTGTATTCTTTTTATTATGTTTATGTTACTTTTATTAATATGTTAATTTCATTGAATGTGTCTTGAAACTTGAAGAGTCAAAGATGACTTAATAGCCCATGTAAGGTGTATGTGCCAACTTAAGCCTTTCAAAAGACACTTCTAATTTAAGACCAATTCTCTCAAGTTCTTACTCTCTAGTTTGTATTTTTCTCTAGTTCTTTCTAATTTCTACAATTTACAATAATTTATTCTTTTAATTTTTCAAAACTTCTAAGACTCTTTCTCTCTTTATTTCTTCATCTACATTTTTATTTGTCATGTTTTTTTTTTGTTTATTCTTCATGTCTTCTCTTTCTTTAACAAGTTCTTCCTCATTCTCATATGTGTCAGATGTGCCTTTTTAACATAACTTCAATGATATATTAAAGTATTGAAATCTGAGTCCGTGTTAAAAAATATTGAGTATTTTTCTTAAAAATAAAAAAAATAGTTAAGCACTAATAGTTGCCAATTTTCAAAAAAATAGAAACCTAATGAATTTTAAAAGTTTTGAACAAAGCCTTTAGACATAAAGGAATCTAACTACATGAAACTTATTAATGATATAATAACAAGTTATAGAACCCACATTCATAATGTTAAAAGCACACAAAACCTCTAGTTCACTTCATATACTACATAATACATTTTATCAAACACCTACAAGATTAGTACAAGACATTTTCACAAACACATGACATTTTAACAAACTTATAGAGATTATAAAACTAAAAATGACCCACACACTTGTAGAAAAAAGATGATACTACAACAGGATACAACGTCAGTTAGAAGAAAATTGTTGTAAACAAAAATGTGGTGGCAGTTTTGTAAATAAAAGATAAAATATTACATTGGTTGTATTTTAAAAGAGTGGAAGATATTACATCAGTTGCTTTGGAAACCGATGTAGAATGCTTTGATTTTAAAACAAAATTGAAATAAAATGGAGCGCACAACTTATTAACCTAATATTTTCACTACTTTTGTCATTCATCTTCCCTTGTGGCACTGCTTGCGTTTTCTTCTTTTTACCTGTGGTCACATTTGGTTGCTCCAATGGTAGTCTTTCTACACTTTATTTAACTTGTTTTTGTGTCCATGTTGCAGCTTGTTAAGGATGTCAAGCAACGCAAGAGCCTCTTAATGTTGGTTTTATATCTACACGCTCTCTTTTAAACATATTAGTGATTTTGTAAAATTTATTAAAAGTAGTAAAAATTTATTTTTGATTCAAATTTTTTATTAGTAACTTCTTTTAGCATATATATCGTAGTATAGTCCTTACTTTGGATAAATTGATGATAGATTTTGAGTTTTATATTTTTGGGTGAAAAAACTTCAAATGCTCATAACTTTTGATAGAAAGCTCAGATTAAGACGCTCAAAAAATGAAAGTTGCTTGAAATGAGGTAACGAAGCCGCTGACCAATGCCCTTTGGGGATTGGGTCTATGGAAATCCCAAAGTTCCATCGTTTGTTGTTACTTTTTTAATGTTTTTTTATTTTTCACTCATTTTTTTAAATTTTAGCCTTTTATTTTACATATCTATACTTGTCATAAAATTCTAAAAATTTCTGTACTTTTGTCTTGTATCGATTAGAGGACCTATTAATTTTTTTTAAGAAAATGAGACTTATTACATTTGTTGTAGCTTACAACCGATGTAATAGAAGACTTTTTACATCGGTTGTAATATGATACATATTACATCGGTTCTAGCAACAACCGATGTAATAAGTCTCATCCTTTATCTTTTTTAAGCGCTCTATTACATTGGTTGTGTTTATAACTGATGTAATAAGTGTTCTTTTACATCAGTTGAAGAATCGATGTAAAAAGTCACGAATTTCTATATCGTCCGCATCAACATTAGTTGTGGAACTGATGCAGAAAGCCTCCCAGAACCGATGTAGAATCCTATTTTTCTACCAGTGACTTAGACATTTTTTTACCGAATGAAATTTGAACAAGACTCTCAAAATGTAAAAAGCAATTTGACACACAAGTAGAACACCTAAAGCACATAAGTGATGGTTCAAGTAAGAATAAACAATTTTAACCAATAAAATAAGACAGTTACAACATTTAAACGGTGGGAAATAGTTCAAGACATTAAAAACACAAAATGAACAACATAAAAATTGAAAGAAAGACAAGAAAATTAGAAAAGAACTAATCTCTTGCAGAACTAAGGCCCCTGATACGACATGATGAAAAAACACCTTATGCCATTCCTTGTTCTTCTTCTACTGTTGTATTTGTTTTTTTTTTCTTTCATAGAGATGGAGAATGATGGCAGAAGCATGTTTAAAGTGCAAATATGTCACAATTTTATAAAAAGAATTTAGGTGCTTAAATCTAGTTAGGTTGAGCCAACACACTAAGAGGAGTCTAGAAGTGGTATAGAAAGAAGACTACACTAGAGAGAACTTTGAAACAAGTAGAAGACTTTCAAAGTGGATGGAATTTTATTACTCAAATTATACTAGTTCACCCTTCCTCAAGGGCTACGTCCGGTCCTTTGCCAACAAGCAAAGAGTTTCACTAAAAGATCACTACGATCAGTTCAATACAACACAACACCCTTCCTCCTAGTAAGTTAACACTACATACCACAGCACACAACCTACTACACACCACAATAGTTGCAAAATAGTGCAGAACCCTACTGCACAACCCAAATTACAAACCCTATTCAATATGGGAACCAAACTCACAATTATAAATCACAAAACCTATGCAATTTGCAACCACACCACTCGCAACACAAGAATTATCAAGAGTATTACAAAACAACAATACTTCTACACAAACAATATACAAATAGATGAAAAACAATGTAGAAGACTTAGCTGTGGTGCTAAACCAAGAATTGCACGAAACCCACTCAATGCAAGGCTCCAAGATTAAGGTTCTTGAGGTTTTTCTTGAAGTAAATCAAATGTCACACGTTCTCAAGGTGTACGCATGTTTTTCTCTCTTAGAAAATCACAATTGATCTATCAAATGTCTTAGGTACGGTTTTTTTGGTATATCACAAATCGCGCGCTACCATTTTATAAGAAAACTGTTTTTTTTTTTTAAATCTATCAAAAATTTAATCGATTGTTTCAATCATTCAATCGATTGATTTTTCCATGACTTAGAAAATATCCAGTAAGTTGATTTCTGAAAAATAGTTTATTGATTTACTCTTTAAAAATATATCTTTCAAAATCTATTAATCGTCATTTTAGAACCACTTAAATGTTTGTAAAACAAAATAAAATTTGGAGCTTACTTTTAGTGATATGCCATGCAACTCATGATTTTGAACCAAAACTCACTCACACACACCCAACCTATGTTCTAGACCGAAACTCCATCATGTTCCATGATGGCTTCAAGTAATCCACTTAGCAAGCTTTGATCAATGTTGATTTTATCAAATCACGTAGCAACCTCAGTGCTAACACTCTAGACCATGGGCTTTAGATAGAGAAATTTCTTATTAGCAATGGATAACATAAAGGGTTAGGAGAGTTAAGTTACCTTTCAGGCTAATTTCTTCTAACCTAGTAAATAAAGCGCCAATATCGGATTAAGAACCTGAAGTAGCAAAGAGGTTAAAGAGAGGGGTAGAAGAGTTAATAGATGAGAAAGTCAAGATGAGTAGTGATCTCCAAAGCCTAGTCGTGACTATGCAAATATAAGGAAAGATTATAAGGAGATGATGAGAAAGAAAAATGAATAAAGATACTATACTTTTAGGGTCAAGCAAGACTTGACAGTTACTAACATTGAGTTGGCAATGAGGGCCCAGGAAAGGGACACGACCTTATTCGCGGAATGATTGTGGATGGATTTGTATGAGGATATCAAAAAGAATAAGTGCGAGATAACGAGGACATTTTGTGATGTACAAGAGCGTTTAGAAGAGGAACGTGAGAAATGAGTAGAAGCAGAGATGAAATATCAGGCCTTGATTTCTCAAATGGAGGGCTACATAGAAGAGGATGAGAAGATAGCTGAACACTGGAAGATGTGCTTTTCTTAACTAGAAGCACTGGCTAATGGGACAATTGAAGATGTTCCGAGTATGCTAGCTGAGGCTGATGCAGCTCTATTTTTCTTTAAACCACCAAAGGCAATTGAAACTTTCATAGAGCATTGTAAATAGCTAGTGGGAATTATGAAAGATATGGTTGTTCACAGTAGAGATTGATAGTTGCTTTACTTTCATTGGTTGAAGTTTGTAATAAATGTTGTCATTGACAACTTCGTTCTTAATAAATTTAGACTCATTTTAAGTCTTCATGTGTATTCCACAACCTTTACAGCTACTGTATAATTGCATTTCTTTCACATCTTTTACTAATTTCTTAAAAATAAAAATAAATAAATAAAAATAATTTTTATAGTGCTTGTTTAATTAATTTGCATTGTTATTTTCTTTTCACATCTTTCTCTAATTCATTTGTAAAATAAAATAAAATTGAAAAATGCAAGAACGACTAAATTTTCACAACATCTATATAGAACTCGTGCAAACAGCAAAAGGATAGAACACTAGGGTGAAGCACAAGAGTCCATGAAAGCTAACATAAGCCAATTGAAGGATCAAATGGGGAAAATCTTTGAAGTCTTAGCTGCTATGAAAAACACTAAGGACAATCCTGAAGTTAGAAATGAAGAGGCAACATCTTCCAATCCTATGGTATCATAGCTTGGAATAATGCCAATATAGAACAATAATGCTCAAGGGAATAGAATGACTCATACTGGATGGCCCCCATATATGAACTGTAAAAGGGATTTTCATTGAATATTCAGAAGTGAGTTTAAAAATTGAGGAGACTCTATTATATGGAAGGTGAGCTCGTCCAAAAAGAAGAGACAAAAAAAGGGCGTTAACTTTGTTAATCAAGAGTTAACTCTCCTAAGCATGATTAGTACATGATAATCCCTTGAAATTAAGAAGTGCACATGGGTAGTTTCTTGAATTAAGAGAAATGTAATGATGACATTGTTAGCCTAATTTGGCTATCATAACAAGTGCACCATCACAAATGTAGCAAGTAATAAATATATTGTTCTTTCCCAAGGGATTTATGAAATACACAACAATTTAAACAATTATAATAAATTTAGACTCAAGAAATACCCATAATTAAAATGTTGTGCAGAAATTCAAACAAATAAATATTTTTAGGGTTTTTGTATCAAAACTTGGAATAAAAGATGAATAAAATGAATTTCCCAAGGTTAGATTTCACCAAACCTCACATTCATGTATGAAAACAATTTTCTTCTTTTCATTCAATTATCAATGTCAACTCATAATAATACTCAAACCTCAATTCCTTAGCAGAATGAGTCAAAAATAATTTATTAATTGTCAATTCCTTGACCAATTATATAAATAAATCTTGCAATATCCACAAGGATCTAAAGAGAACAAATGAATCTTGTTCTATTCATACACACAAGCTTTCATCTGGTATTTTAATTCAATTACTGATTATAGAAGATATTTCTCAATACCCTAATAATAAATGATCAAGTCATGAATGAAAATGACAAGAAATAATCGCATAATTAAGACACTAGTAAATTAAAAGAAAAACATCTATGCAAAAGACATATCTATTAAAACCAAACTGATTACATGAGAGTTTCATCTAATTACATCTAACCCTAACAATAATGGGTGTAGCTCCGAATAGCCATGAGAAGACCAAACAACCAATAAGTACAATGAAAGAGGGTTGATTAAACCCAGAAACCCTAAGTTATCTCCAAGTCTGACTTTTTCTGATCTTTGGCCAAAGATCCATAACCCTAACTCAAAGCAAATATTAAATAGAAGGTTGTAAACATCGCCCGCGCCCGACTCAGGTCAAGTACATCAAGTGCCAGATGATTTTGTGACAAGAGTAAGCTTTGAAGCCCAACCTGCACCAGGCCTAGGTTTGGTGTGTTGGACGCTTTTCTCAGGTAGTTCTCTCGGTTTCCCTCAAGATGTGTTTAGGTTTTTTAAGCCAGGCTTGGCTTGTCTTGCACAAACTTTTCTCCTTTCTCTCACTCCTTCAAGGCTTCAATCCTCCTTCTTCTAATTCAATGTTTCTTTGCTCAGATTCAATCAAAATACCAAGATTTAATAATTAAATGTATTTTCTGACTCTCAATCAATTATTAACAAAAAAACAAATAAAAACATGGAGAGGGTTTATTAGGCACTAGTGACATACACATTGTTTTTAGTGAATGAAATTTGAAACACGACTCTCAAAATTTAAAAAGCAATATGGCACACAAGTAGAACACCTAAAGCACATAAGTGATGGTTCAAGTAAGAACAAACAATTTCAACCAATGAAATAAGATAGTTACAACATTTAAATGGTGGGAAATAGTTCAAGACGTTAAAAACACAAAATGAACAACATAAAAATTGAAAGAAACACAAGAAAATTAGAACTAATCTCTTACAAAACCAAGGCCCCTGATACCACACGATAGAAAAGTACCTTATGTCATTCCTTGTTCTTCTTCTATTGTTTAGTTTGTTTTATTTTTCTTTCTTGGAGATGGTGGATGATGGCAAAAGCATGGAAAAAGTGCAAATATGTCACGATTTTTGAAAGGAATTTAGGTGCTTAAATCTAGATGAGGTTGAGCCAACACATTAGGAGGAGTCTAGAAGTGGTCTAGAAAGAAGACTATACTAGACAGAACTTTGCAACAAGTAGAAGACTTTCAAATTGGATTCTATTTTATTACTCAAATTAAAGTTGAAATTTATAAAAGCGAAGTGTCAACACCGAATTTCGTCCGGGTTAAAAGAATGAAATAAAAAATAAAAAGAGAGAAAAAAAAAGTATTTTTAATCAATTCTCATAAAACTTAGGTTTTGAATTTCAGAATTTTATGTTTTCATTTTAGAAGGGGAAAATACAAAACAATATGATCTATATTTTATCCTTTTTACCATTTTAGGAAAAAAATTATTTTGAAGACTCTGTTTTATGGCCTTTTAATGGTATGTAATTATTCTACTTAATTGTAAATAATTTTAATTAAGGAAATTAATTTTTCAGTTTTTCTTAATAAAGAGCATTACTTAAAATTTGGTGACAAAAGAAAATCAGGAGTCTGAAAATGGAATTATTTATATTCTTAAGAGGAGGTTATAGAGAGAAAAAAAATTACACTGTAGATTTTATTCTGCAATCATATATACATGTTCACATGTAGAACAAGACGCAATTCTATAGAGAGATATAAAATACACACAACTCTAGACACAGAAAAAATTCTATAGGCACAGAAAAATTCTACACAACACGTTATAGAAAGACATGGAAAAAATCACACATGAAAATTATACTCTGAAAAAGTCATCAAAAGTTTAAAAGTCCAAAAGTGTCCAGTTTATAGATTGAATATTCAAAAGTGAGACTCCATTATATGGAAGGTGAGTTTGTCCAAGAAGAAGAAGAGACAAAAAAAAAGCGAAGTTAACTTTGCTAATCAAGAGTTAACTCTCCTAAACATGATAATCCCTTGAAATTAAGGACTGCACATGGGTAGTTTCTTGAATTTAGGGAAAGGTAATGATGACATTGTTAGCCTAATTTTGCTATCATAGCAAGTGCACCACCACAAATATAGCAAGTAATAAATATATTATTCTCTCCCAAGGGATTTATTAAATACACAACAATTTAAATGATTATAATAAATTTAGACTCAAGAAATACCCATAACTATAATGTTGTGCAGAAATTCAAACAAATAAATATTTTTAGTGTTTTTGTATCAAAACTTGGAATAGAGAAAAGGGTAAAAGATTAATAAAATGAAATTGTGGAGTTAGATTTCACCAAAACTCACTTTCATATATGAAAACAATTTTCTTCTTTCAGTCAATTATCAAGTCAACTCATAATAATACTTAAACCTCAATTCCTTAGCAGAAGTCTAAGATAATCTATTAACTGTCAATTCCTTGACCAGTTATATAAATAAATCTTGCAATATCCACAAGGATCTAAAGAGAACAAATGAATCTTGTTCTATTCATACACACAAGCTTTCATATGGTATTTTAATTCAATTCATGATTATAAAAGATATTGCTCAATACCCTAATAATAAATGATCAAGTCACGAATGAAAATGACAAGAAATAACCGCATAACTAAGACACTAGTAAATTAAAAGCAAAGCATGTATGCAAAAGACATATTTATTAAAACCAAACTGATTACATGAGAGTTTCATCTAATTACATCCAACCCTAACAATAATGGGTTTAGCTCCTCATAGCCATGAGAAGACCAAACAACCAATAAGTACAATGAAAGAGGGTTGATTGAACACAAAAACCCTAAGTTATCTCTAAGTCTGACTTTTTCTTATCTCTGGCCGAAGATCCATAACCCTAACTCAGAGCAACTATTAAATAGAAGGTTGTAAACATCGCTCGCATTCGGCTCAGGTCAGCTATGCCGAGCGCCACATGATTTTGTGACAACACCAAGCTTTGAAGCCCAACCTGCACTAGGCCCAGGTTTTGTTCGTTGGGTGCATTTCTCTCGGTTTCCCTCAAGTTGGGTTTAGGCTTCTCCTTTCTCTCACTCTTTCAAGGCTTCAGTCCCCCTCCATTTAATTCAATGCTTTTTTTGCTCAAATTCAATCAAAATACAAAGAATTAATAATTAAATATATTTTTCTGACTCTCATAATCAATTATTAATAAAAACCAAATCAAATTGAGAATTAAGCAGATTTTAAACATGGGGAGGGTTTATTATGTAATAAAAATTGGTCCAAAAATATCATATAAAACTATTGTTGTTCTATTTGTTTTTGTCTTTCTTATTCGACAAAGGCAACAAAGAAAACGAAACAATGTTGCCCTAGATCTGACATAAATGAATATTTTTTTTGGCAAAGAAATAATAAATAAATAAGTATAACACTTGGGGTTCCAACCCTTTTATACAAAAAAACTACCTGACATTTGTTATTTGATACTCAATTGCTACCCTGTAATCTACCCCACGCATATACAGTCCTCGCTACATCTAATAAACACTTATACATCAGTTGTGTTTTACCCTAGACTACCTAGTATATAGAGGTTGAAAATATTTATATCATACAGATTCAAAAATACTAGCCCACATACGCTACATTAGTCATAACCATTTCAATTTGGCCCAAAGCAAGTTGTCCAACAACAATGCCAAGGCCATTTATTCACATCACGAGTGTATTATGATTGTTCATCAAAGGTTGTGTCACATAACCTCCTTATATCACCTCTTCACAACATCCATATTCTCACTCAGTATGCTTTAGCCAATCCAAATCTTGTGTGCTTTTACATTATTGTGATTGCTCCCCTTGTATTTGTGTTGCATTGAACCCCAACAATGTAGACACTAAACAAAAAAAAAAATTATCCAACATCACATGCATGATAAAACATCAAAATACATGTTCTTGATTTTGCATTTCTTGTGTTACCTTTAATTATTAATGACTAGAGAATATGGGTTTAAAAATCTATATGTGTGTATTTTGCTAAATGAGCAAGTCATTGATCCCAAATACTCCCACATACCTAGACTCCCTCACATATACCCAAATCAGAAGACCCATATATATCAACATTTTAATACAAAGCCTAAGGTTATACCAGTTAGAATAAGAGAATTATACTTTTGGTATTTTATATTTTAACCATGCACAACTCTTCATTTGTATCACACACATTACCTCTTTAGCATAAAATTTTCTATTTTGAAAGATTATTCGGTTGCATCAAGTGACACTATGCTCTATGTAAATATTGTCCTTTTACGTCGTACTTAGGATACACATCATAAAAGTGGTGTACAAATTTGCAAAAGTGCTACTGTACTTTTTTTATATCAAATTTTCCTTCAAGTGACATAAAGTATACAAGGTGAAAGACACATTTTTCACTAGTGCCAAGAGTATATAAAGATTCATTATTTTTTGTATATTGTATATCAAACAATTGTTTCTCCTAAGATAAAAATATTTCTTTTTATTTTATAGTATTCTAAGACTTAAAATTGGTAATCTTGATTGATGGTGAAATTTTGTTTGAAAATTAGAAGTTTTTAAAAGGTTTTTCACAGTAAAAACAAAATCAAGCTTTAAGATTGAAAATATTTATTTTTACCATATTTTTGGGCTTATTTTCATAATGAAATCAACTCTTTTGAAGCTTGGATCCTATTAAATCCTATGTTTTTATCTCTCTTTATAAATAAGTTGTTTCTTGTTATAAATAATCGGTCACTTGAGATTTTAATCAAATTTTACTCTAAATCTCATTAATTTTGTCAAATAATCAAATAGGAAGCATTGGATAAAGAAGAGAAGGATTAAAGCCCATAAAGGAGGAGATAAAAGATAATATTTGACGTAGATCAATTGTGCTTGGTGCCACTTTAGCTGGCTCAGACATCGCTAACCTAGAAATTGTGTATTTAAAGAGGTCTCTACATTAGGTTTAGGCACTCTTGAGGCACTCTCCACTCTATCTGTGAGTTAGACTCTACCTGGGAGTAAACAAAATGTAGTCGTGAGATGATGGTTAGGGTTTAAAGGGCTTCCTTTTCTCCTCTTTGTATGTCCACTTTCTCCATTGTTCATTCTTCTCATCTTGTTGGTATTTGATGTAATCAATAGAATTGTCGTGTAATCAATATTGGCTTTATATATATGTCTTTCCTTTTAATATTAGTATTTTGTTTTTATGCTCGTTGTCTATCATGTTTATTCATGGCTTGATTATTGATTCATAGAGTATTGAGAAATATCATTTGTAATATGGATATGAATCAAAGTACCAAACGAAAGCTTGTGTTTAGGAATAGAACATGATTCGTTTGTTGTCCTAAGACCCTTGGCAATGCAAGTTTCCTGTGTATAATCGATCAAGGAATTGATAGTTAATGGATAAGCTTAAGCTCATTAACATAAAGAATTAAGGTTTGAGTATTATTGTGGGTTGACATTGACATTTGTTTGGAAAGAAAGTAAATGTTTTTATGCATGAGAGTGAGATTTGATAAAATTTAATCCTAGCAATTGCATTCACTAGTAGAAAAATCACATTTTACAGAGGTTCTAGACCACATACAACACCGGTTATGGAACCGCTATAAATTCCACCGTTGTAAAAAGTCTTTGACATACTACAGCGGTTAGACAACCGCTATAGTATATATGAGATACTACATTGCTTCTTCAAAAACCGTTGTAATAAACCCACCCAATTGTCCAACCAAAAGCAATTTTATCCGGGGAGGAAATATTCCAACAGTTGTAGAGAGGCAACAACTGCTGCAATAGAGAGATACACAGTTATTGCATTAGGCAACCGTTGTAGTATCTCTATTTTCTTTTCTAAAAAAAATCTAGAATTTTCTTGAATTCTTTGATAAATCTCTAATCCATACAAGGAAACACTACAACAATTTCAAATTTTTTTTGACAAGTATACACATGAGAAATAGAAAAAAAATTGCAAAAAATACTAAAAAAATAAAAAAGAAATAGTAAATGATGGAATTTTGGAAAAAAATTGAAATTCGAATCACCTCTAATGACTACCCATGAGGTTCGTTACGCCATTTCGAGCAACCTTCATTTTTGGAGTGTCTTAATCCGAGCTCTCTATTAAAAGTTATGATCGCTTGAAGTTTTATCGCCCTAAATTTTTGTAACTCAAAATCTACGATAAGTCTATATAACGTAAGAACTCTACCATCAAAATATACACTAAATCAAGTTGTTAATAAAAATTTGGGTCAAAAACAAATTTATAACTATTTTTTAATAAATTTACAAAATTGCTAACCTCTTGCAAAGAGAATTGGTAAGGAGTGTCAAACCAAGCATTCGTAGTGGAGAAAATATCACTCATCAGACATATAACATCCTCAAAAACCTGCAACGTAAAAAAGTTACCAATGTCGAAAACGCTGAAGAAAATAGATGAAGGCAATGAAGGAACCAAAAAAATGAGCGTGAGTGAGAAGAGCAAAGAATGACCAGAGAGACTTAGCGACATGGCGCAAAAGGGAGAGGGAAAGACAAATAATGCAAAAGTGAAAATATTAGGTTAATAAACAGTGTTCAGGGATTAAAACAGGGATATTACAGCGGTTGAGATCTCCAACCGCTATTGTAAGGAGCTACTACGGTGGTTGGGATCTCCAATCGTCATAGTATCTCCTCTTTCTTAAAAGAATTTGAAAAAAATTAAACTCGGTCGAGAGAGATACTACAGCGGTTTGAGCTCCCAACCACTGTAGTATCTCTAATTTCAATTTAAAAATTCTAGAAAATCTAATACACATGCCTCGAGGATATTACAATGGTTGAAACCCCCATCGCTATAGTATCATCTCAATGGAGTTTTAAATTTTTGAAATTTTTTTAAACAAAATGGAATACTACAACAGTTGAGATCTCCAACCGTTGTAGTATACTACAACAGTTGCGCCTAATAACCGCTGTAAAATCTTTCCACTTAATTTAAAAAATGTCACCATGTTTTTATTTACCGCAATTACATTTTAACCGTTGTTTTATCCTGTCGTAGAATGTGGTTTCTACTAGTAAGTCCATATCCTCTCCATTACTTTTTCCATATTCAAAGTGTTTGTAAAAATAGAAAAATATATTTTAATTGTTTTTTCATAAATGTTATTTTCTTATTTATCAATTTAAATATTAAAAATAATCCATAATCTAAATTTATTATCAATTACAATTATTATTACGTATTGCATAAGTTACTTAGAAAATAACGATACATTTAGAACTTATTACATGATATATCTAGAACTTATTACATGATAAACTGATTAACTTGTCATCATTAAAAAAATACTAGCAAAAGATATTGAGATCTTTTTAACTCATTTAATTAGTTTCCTATTACATATTTTAACATGTACAATAATATCAACAATTATTATTGCAAGTGAGTGTATGAAAAAGAGTTTTAAAAATTAAAATTGCTAAAATCCTATTTCAATTAAAGTCAGAAGCCAGTTTAAATAATTTTTCTCTATTTTCTTTTCCAAATAATCTCTTAAATAATCCAAATTGTGAATTTCTTTTTGATGATTTAAAAAATATCCAAAAGCTATATTCAAATGTTATAAAACGACATTAATCTTTTACTTAGACAGTACCGACCCCATTGATGGACGCACCACTGGAACGTGCTGTAGCCTGTTGCTAAACTTTTTGGTGGGAAACACTGAAAAGAAACATCAGTACCCGTTTCACTCACTCCTACAAGGACCACATGGGGTCGACGTACCGCAACATGTTTGCTACGACCTTTGCTGCGACCTTTATGCTTCTCAGATCCATTATAATCGTGTTTATGTAAAAAATAACAATTTGACAAGTAAAAGCATTCATTCCAATAATATAATAATATATTAGTGTTTTAAATTAAAAAATAAAAAAATATGATTAAAATATTAATTTCTTAAGTTGTTCAATAGGTGTAGTTATTTTTTTGTCAAAATATCAAGGCATTTATGTGAAAACTCAACACCTCATCTGGGAAATTTGTTCTTCTTATTTTTAAATATAAATTAAAAAAATAGAATTAATTTTTATATAAAGTAAAATTAATTTATATTTAATCTAATTTATAGGAAGGGTAAATTATGATTTGGGTATCTGAAAAATAGAAAAAGTGATAAAATGGATTAGTCATATATGTTTTGACTCCCCCACTTTTTAGGTCCGTCAAAAACAAATCAGACGACCAGCTCCTTCATATTCAAGGTTGACTGTGAGTTCAGATCCAATCTTCCTAGGAATGAATATAGAACTAAATATTTGTATTTTTTCAAAAACAATTTAAATGTATTCGCGTGAGGATTCTAAATGTGACTTTGTCTCAAGTTGAGTAAAAATAAATTTTAAGAATAAATATCGAGAGCAGTATACAAAAAAATGCATACATTCATTTTCATTTTTTTTTTATAATGAAATGATAATTGATTGTTACCGAATCTCTCATTGTTTTATATCTGAAAAACCCGATGTATCTTTTAAATTGATGCGTTTCGCGCATGTAATATAAAAAATTGAAAAAATAATTCTGGCCGCTTACTAGTTGTTTGAAATCCGGGTTAGCGTACTAACTCCAACCTACCATTTTCTTTATTTTTCTTGCACTCGGTCATTTCTCGACGCTTATAAATGCAATAGTATGGGAGATCAGAATCAACAGCAATAGCACAAGCAGAACTTCAGTATGGCTATGCTTTACTTCAGTTTGGTTATTGTGCTTTTTCTCTTTTCTCTTAAGCTCTTGTTTCCAACAAGAAAATTCAGAAACCTTCCTCCAGGACCATTTTCTTACCCTATAGTAGGAAACCTCTTGCAACTGGAACAGCCTTTCCACCGCACTTTCACTCAATTGTCGCAAAAATACGGCAAAGTCTTCTCTCTCTGGTTCGGTTCCCGTCTCGTTGTCGTTGCTTCTTCGCAAGCCGTGGTGCAGGAATGCTTCACCAAACACGACATTGCACTGGCGAACCGACCCCACTTTCTGCTTGGCAAGCACATCAGTTACAACAACAGCACTATCCTTCACTCCTGCTACGGCGAGCACTGGCGCCATCTCCGCCGCATCTTGTCGCTGGAGGTTGTCTCAACGCACCGTTTAAACGCCTCCTACGATATCAGAAGGGACGAGCTCATGAAGCTCATGCAGAAGCTTTTTCACGTCTCGCGCAATGACTTCACTAAAGTGGATCTCAAAACCATGTGAGCACTTTAAAGTCAGACAAATTTCTTTAGATAGCATCAATTAAAGAATCTTATATTGAAGTCAACCTAAACTAAATAATTTTAGGAAAGTGGGATTAAATGCTTTATTTCGAAACTGATAGGGTAAATTTATATATTAAATAAATATGGCGACAGAATTTTTTATATAATTTTCTTTCTGTAGTATGTTCGGGAAATGTAAACTAGTCTTCTTGTAATACTAATTAAGAAATAAAAAATTTATTAATAAATTACATTCATGATTGAGATTTGTTGAAACTACACTAATATTTTCTTGTTTTTTAACACTCATGAATCGGATAATGTTTTCAAATACTTAAAAGAGTCAGTTTAGTGTAAAAACTGTGTCCATTTAATGGTTTTAAATCTTTAAAGGGAGATCCCTAAGTGTAAAATTGGAAAAAGAAAAACATATTTACGAAGTTTTTCAAAGGTAACCAATAAAATTTGTTCTATATTTTTTATAATTTTTAATGCAACTTTTAAAAAATACACTATTAGCAAAAACAGTGTATTACATTACATATTTTTCTCAGTTTTGTTGTAAAAGCTAATGTATAAATATCATGTCTAAATTAAGGGTTATGGAAACATCATTTAATACTATGATGAGGATCGTATCAGGAAAGAGATTCTACGGTGATGATTGTGATGTTAGTGATGTGGAGAAAGCAAAAGAATTCAGAGCTATCCTGAGAGAGATGGTGGCATTAGCAGGAGTAAACAACCGTGGAGATTTTTTACCTTTCATGAGATGGTTTGATTTTGATAATTTAGAGAAAAGGTTAAAAAGTATTGGTAAGAGAATTGATGTATTCTTACAATCACTCATTGATGAAAGCCGAAATACAAATAAGAGTGACAATACTATGATAGATCATCTCCTAGTTCAACAACGATCACAACCTGAACAATACTCCGATCAAATCATCAAGGGACTTTGCATGGTAATTGTTTTTACAAACATGGATATTCATTTTTACATGCAAAACACTGTTATATTCTTAAAATTGATAAAGATCATCATGATAAAATCACTATTATAAAACTAATTCAAAAAAAAATTGTGAATGCACAATTTGTTCATTGTAATCATTGTATCTACAATATGATTTCATGAAAACTTTAACACATATTTGAAGATTAACAAATCGATCATCTATTTTTGTGTACAATGAGAATAATATTTTTGGGAGTCATTATGTAGTAATTAATTCTAAAGAAACTAAGAAGGATATTTTTCTTGATGTAGGGTATTGATATTTTTTTTTCTTTTACAGAGTATGCTTCTTGCAGGAACAGATACGTCAGCTTTAACTTTAGAATGGGCAATGGCTAATTTATTAAACCATCCAGAAGTTTTAAACAAGGCAAAGAAGGAAATAGACACTCATGTAGGACCAAATCGTCTTGTACATGAATCTGATATGTCAAAACTTTCATATGTTCAAAACATTTTTTTTGAGACAATTCGATTGCACCCTGCTGCTCCACTTTGGTCACCACATTTGGCTTCAGAAGATTGCACCATAGGAGGATATAATCTCCCAAAAGGAACAATTCTACTAGTGAATGCTTGGGCTATTCATCATGATCCAAAATTACAGAGTGATCCAACACAATTTAAGCCAGAAAGGTTTGAGAAGGAAAGTGAATCAAGTAGTTTACTCTCATTTGGAATAGGAAGGAGGGCTTGTCCTGGATCAAACTTGGCTCAACGTACTGTGGGTTTATCTTTGGCCTTATTGATTCAATGTTTTGAGTGGAAACGAGTTGGTAAAGAAGAAATTGATATGTCTGAAGCAAAAGGAATAACTATATCAAGAAAAAACCCATTGGAAGTTTTGTGCAAGGCACGTGAATCAGCAACAATTATGGATGTTTACTGATTTCTGCTGCTGGTGTTATTTAAAGAATAAAGATATGGACGTGTCCTGATATGATGCCCATGTTATTTTGTTATTTAAGGAATAAAGATAATGTAATGTATGGAGAATAAATATGTGTCTATCATGTAATGTGCTAGAAATAAATATGTTTTTGTGTGGACACATGTTATTTAAAGAATAAGGATAATGTGTATTTTAGGGAATAAATATGCCTTTATTGTGAAATTTGGTGGAAATAAAATTGTACTTATAAGCTAGGTTTTGTAATAAATTTATATAATATTTATATCGTGTAATATAATAATTAATTTGATAAATCTTATCTATAGTTATTAATTTATATATATAAATAATACACATATAAATGTAGTTATTGATTTAATAATTTAATTTATTACATATTTGAATTTGAGACCGTTTATACATCAAAATTGGTTTTCTGGTATAAATAGCTTATTAAAATTGAGAAATAGCCGATTGATTTTCTGGGTAGCACTCAAGATTTGGTTATGGCAATCAAAACATTGAAATTTAATTAACAGTTTTTCTGAACAGAAATCTTTTCAAAATCTTTTTCAATCTCTCTTCTTCACTAACAGTTTTGAAAGAAGTCACTAAGCTTGATCACTGTTAAATCTTAAAAAATTGTCACAGTTAAAAATTTTAGTTGATTGAATTTGATTTTAATCGATTGATTTTCCTGCCAGTATAACAAAAATTCGGCTAAGTATTGTTTGGCAAATTTTAGTCAGTTGAATTGTATTTTCAACCTGTTGTTTTTCTATTTACTCACTGCCAACAAAATTTTAATGGACTGTTTTGACATTTTAATTGACTATTTTTCTTTGTGCGTGTAAAAATTGATTTTTAGCTTGCTGTTTTGCGATTTTAATTGAATGATTTGTGTATACTTTGATTGTTGAGCATTGATCAATAAAAATTTCCAATCTTTCCAAATTGTTTTCAAAATGAATTAATGGTTCAATTCACCCCCTCTTGAACTTCAGCCTACATATTTTTCTACAATTGGTATCTAGAGCAAGTTCTTGAAAATTACTCAAGTTGATCCAAAATGACTAAAAATAAACTTGCTTTTGCAGAGGGAGCCTCAATCAATAGGCCACCTATGTTTTATGATTTAAAATATCAATTTTGTAAAGTTAGAATGAGAATTTTTATTGAATCAATTGATCGTGGTGTTTGGGATGTTACTGTGAATCGTCCTTTTGTGCCTCAAGCTATTGTTGATAATCAGTATGTTGATAAACCATGGTTTGACTGGATTGATAGTGAGAGCAAGAAAGCTCTATGATTATATTACAAATAATATAATTACCTCATCACTTACTCTTGATGGATTTTTCAAGGTCTCACAGTGTGCATCAGCTAAACAGAAGTGGGATACCTTAGAAATAATGCATGAAGGCACAAGCGATGTGAAAAGAGTAAGGAAGCATGCTTTGATACAAAAGTATGAGCTCTTCAGAATGAAGCCAGGGGATATGATTGCAGACGTATAAAAGAGATTCACTCACATTGTAAATCATCTGATAGGTTTGGGAAAAGTTTTTGACAAGGAAGAGTTGAACATAAAGATTCTGAAATGCTTGGATAGAAGTTGACAGCCAAAAGTCACAACCATTTCAGAAACAAGGGACCTCACCAACTTGACCACTACAACATTGTTTGGCAAACTCAGAGAGCATGAACTGGAAATGAACAAAATGAATGAGCAAGAGCATGGTGAGAGAAAGCAGAAGGGGATAGCAGTCAAGTCTGCAGTTCAGAAAGAGGACAGTAATGATGAGTGTTCCAGTAGTTGTAGTGAGACAGAGACACTGACACTACTTACCAAAAAATTTAGCAAATTTCTGAAGAGAAGGGGAAAGGACAAGAGTCAACCATCAAAGAGCTATATTAAAAAGGTTGATAATTTCTCTAACTTTACTTGATTCAAGTGTGGTAAGAAGAGACATAAAAGTGGAGTTTCATAGTCAGTCGCATAAAGTTAATGCCCCTAAGAAGAAGTATGGGAAGAATAAAAGACAGAGAAAGGCATACATTGCTTGAGAGGATGATGATACTTCCTATAGCTCTTCATCAAAAAAAGAAAAGGAAGCAAATATCTGCATGATGTTGGACATGACACAGAGAGCAATGTGAGTTCTAACATTTTCCTAACTCGTGAGAATTACAGTACTTTACTTAATGCTTTTAAAGAAACTTGTGAGGAGGCTAACCGTCTAGCTCTTTCAAACAATAGACTTAAGGTACTAAAGAATTGGCTTGAAAATAAAGTAAGTCAATTAAAAGAAGAGTTAATGGACTTAAAAATCGATTTTTAAATGTCGTGAGATGATTCATAATAACTCTTTTTGTGATTGTACTGGAATTGTTAAAGTGACTATCTGTGATAACTGTGAAGTTTTGAAAGAAAAGGTGAAATACTTGATTAAAATAGTTTCTAAATTTTCTATGGGAACTTCCAATTTAAATGTACTGCTTGGGTCTCAAAATTGTGTTTTCAATAAAGCATGCATCAATTTCCAAGATGGTTTTAAGAAGAAAGTTAAGAAGTTTAAAATATTTTTTTAATCACAATGGTAAATCAACTTCACCTTTTGTCTCTTTCTTCTATTGTATGGAAGGAGGACACACAATTTGACATTGTAGAGTAAGCTTACATTATTTACCAAAAGGCCTTGTACAGTGGGTTCCCAAGGGTACCATTAACAAAACTGGACCCACACTAGTAGAAAAAACACATTTAATCACGGTTATACAAGGCTTACAACCGCAGTTCTAGAACCACGGTAGATCCAACCGTGATGGAAAGTATAACATACCACCGTGGTTCTTAAGGAACAGCGGTAAGAAATGCCCAGAGTGCACAAAAAATGACTTAAAAAAAGCTAGTAATGGACATACCTACGCGATTGTAGAGAAAAACGCCTTGGTATGTCCATTTTTTTTTAAATAGCAGCAGCTATTTGCTACTGCCCAAAACCAATATTCTAAAGCTAGGCAATCCTGCGCATTCAATAACAAGCCCATCTAGGAATCTTTAGGTACAAAATTCAAAACCTACTCAATTCAAAATTCAATTTTTACACAAACACTACAAGTTATACTCTAAGTATTCACAAACATTATATAAGTCTATACATACACTACAAAGTTGTTACAATATACTATAAGTTAGACAAAAATTATATAAGTCATACAATATACTATACATACTACAAGTTTATTCTAAGTTGTCATTTCTCTTTTCAATGAAGTAAGTTGCCCATTCTTTCCCAATATCTTCTCTGGACGTTTGGTCAAGTGGGTCTGGATCTGAGAAAACCTAAAATAGGATAACCGTGTTACTAGTTATCATCATATGAAACTCATCATAATTTTATCTAATTTGAACACTTTCATACATGTTCCCAAGAGTCAGTGATATGGGCTTTGACTATGGTCATCATCCAATGCATAACGTAATAGCCACATTCCCAACCTCTTTTTTGCTTGTTACACTACAGTTTCATCAAAGTTAAATCATTAAACAAGTCCACAATGAATTTATCAATAAAATCATCACGCAATAAGTCAACAAAACCTAAAGTGATTTCTCTTTCCCTTCAAGTTTACCTACTACAGTACCGGAGTGAACATGATCTCCACCAGACAAACGTAATGCTTTAGCTAGTACACGAAAGTGCATACCATGATTCTTTTGTCTGTCGATAACTACATGCATTGCACGATGTATATGAAGAAGTAGACCATTATCCCAGCAATAACGAGCCAAGCTAGTATTTGTAGTGAATCCCCTTGTTAAATAATCATGCATTATGATAGGAACGCCTAATTCTCTAGCAAATACAGCTCTTTTGATCATTTCTTCACATGTACCCGCAGTTGCATTCAAGTAATGCTATTTTATTTCACCTGTTTTAGCCTGTGCTTTATAAATCGCTTCAGCACAAAATAAGAAACGGTCTCTCCAACGCATAAATGGTTGGGAATTCACATTTTCATCATCTTTGGTAAAATCAAGTCCCCCTCGAAGACATTCCTAAACTGCTCTACCATAATTCTTAGCGGATAACCTCAATTTAGGTTTAATAATACATCATAATAGGGGACAACCATACTTGTTCAATTTATCTCTCTCAACTTGGATGTCATGAGGTGGACCTTGGAAAGTTTTAATATAAGCGGTTGGGATTCGCGAATCCTCCAGACGTAGAGCACCAGTGCCTTGAACCCAAATACATTACCAACAATAGAAGTAAACATGTTAGTAACAGAACCTTCTTCAAAAAGGTCTAAGGGATAAGCTACGTAAGCAATATATTGATTTTCTTCCCTAGCAACAGGTTCGATGTTATAGCATCGTCCTTTGTAACGATCAAAACTGGTAAGTCAATCGGTCCACATAGTTGTCCATGTACCAATAGAAGATTCGGCGGCTACCGTAGCACCTGCTTCTTAAGGTGGAACTCCAGGTTGAGGAGTTACTCAGAATGCTGCCAAGATATCAATATCTTTGGTTTCATAGTCAGGAGTATAATAAATCAATTTATAATCTTTAACACCAACTTTGAACCCAACATTTGCTTTAGTCTCTGTTAGTGGTGACATAAATCCCTCCTTACAACTCATGAATTAAGAATTCTTGAAACAATAAGGTCTACTAGATATTACTTAGGAGTTAATGAATCTTTTACAAAAATCAACTAATATTATCAAGTAATCCCAAAGGTTCATTATTATTAAATTAAACGATGGTATTTGATTTGTCAAATACATCATTATTGTATACTCCTTTCTATGTATGGCGCAACCCAATCTTTGTTTTTTTTTTTTCAATTTGTGTATTCTTCTATTTTTTAATTTTGGAATCGAAAGATCTAATCTAAATAATAAAACAAATTTACTCTTCATCTTGACAGTGATATATGTTATATATGTAAATTCCAGATGTAAAAATAGGCAGCTTTCGCCCCAGAAAATAAAAAAGAGGTCAAAAAATAGGATAAGTATAAAAAATTGTCTACTGAGGAATTAGGAAAGCCAATAAAAAAAATGAATTCTAAATTAAGGTACAAGTTCGAATTCTATCTAGAATATAGATGATATTATCTAGAATGATAGAAAAAAGAAAAGACTTTCGAAAGATTTTATCCAATTGAAATTTTTAAAATAACTGGAATAAGATTAAGAATTCAATAATTGAAATTGAATAAGTAAATATTTAAAGGGGATTAGTTGATTAGTACCAAAAAAATGGAGCATTAACTACCATTTCTTATCATTATTGAATTAACCAATCAACTTCCTTTATTATCGAACATTTCTTTTTTATTTCAAAACTTTTTGAAAAATAGGCTTTTGATATGGGAATAAATCCTACTACTTCCGGTTCTGATGTTTCTTCACTCGAAAAAAAAATCTGGGACATATTGCCCAAATAATCGGTCCAGTACTAGATGTAGCCTTTCTCCCGAGGAAGATGCCTAATATTTACAACGCTCTGGTAGTTAAAGGTTGAGTCACTGTTGGTCAACAAATTAATGTGACTTTTGAAGTACAAAAATTATTAGGAAATAATCGAGTTAGAGCTATAGTTATGAGTGCTACAGATGGTCTAATGAGAGGAATGGAAGTTATTAACACAGGAACTCCCCTAAGTGTTCCAGTAGGCAGAGCAACTCTAGGACAAACTTTTAACGTGCTTGGAGAGCCGATTCATAATTTAGGTCCTGTAGAAACTCGTACAACATCTCTCATTCATAGATTTGCACCTACCTTTATACAATTAGATACAAAATTATCTATTTTTGAAATAGGAATAAAAGTAGTAGAACTTTTAGCTCCTTATCGTCGTGGAGGAAAAATAGGACTTTTCGGCGGAGCTAGAGTGGGTAAAATAGTACATATTGTGGAATTGATCAATAACATTGCCAAAGCTCATGGAGGTGTATCTGTATTTGGCGGAGTAGGTAGTATTTGGTGGAGTAGGTGAGCGTACTCGTGAGGGAAATGATATTTATATGAAAATGAAAGAATCTAGAGTAATTAATGAACAAAATATTGTTGAATCCAAAGTAGCTCTAGTATATGGTCAAATGAATGAACTGCCAGGAGCTCGTATGAGAGTTGGTTTAACTGCCCTGACTATGGTGGAATATTTTCGAGATGTCAATGAACAAGATGTACTTTTATTTATCGAAAATATCTTTCGCTTCATACAGGAAGGATCTGAAGTATCTGCTTTATTGGGTCGAATTCCCTCTGTTGTGGGTTATCAACCCACTGTTAGTACTGAAATGGGTTCTTTACAAGAAAGAATCAGTTCTACCAAAGAAGGTTCATAACTTCTATTTAAGCAATTTATGTACCTACAAACAATTTAACTAAACCTGCCTTGCTACGACATTTGCACATTTAGATGCTACTGTACTATCAAAAGGATTAGCCGTCTCCAATCTCAAATTGTTGGTCAAGAATATTATGAGACTGCATAACGAATTAAACAAACTTCAAGACATTATAGCTATCCTTGGCTTGGACGAATTATCCGAAGAAGATCGCTTAACAATAGCAAGAGCACAAAAAAATGGCTCTAATGGGGGGGGGGGGGTTTGCTAGAATAAATAATAATGAGATAACTGTTTTAGTAAATCATGCGGAAAAGGGGAGTGACATTTGATGGAGGAGCTCCTAGGTGCCTTAGCTTCTTGTATAAGCTTCAATGGAAGTTGAGCATGGTGAAACCTTGAAGCACCGAATGGAAGAAATGGATGAACTCCTCATGTTGCGGAAGCCATGGAAATGTAATGAAGAAAGTATGCAAGGAGGTTGATGGTGAAGTAGATTGTGAAAGCCTTGAAGGAGGTTGGGCCAACCTTCAAGAGAGATAGCTCCTAGCTTCTAAGAGAAGAAACTCAATGTGAAACTTGAGACAATGTGCTGAAAATTTGGCAGCATATCATTACTCAAAATCAAGTCTACAATGGAGATTCCAAAACCTCTTATTTATAGAAGAAGAAAAAGCTAGTAGCTTCTCTAGCAAGCTAAGGTAGAGTATACAAGAAGCTAGGGTTAGAAACCCTAGCTTGCCTTGCAAGCTACCTAAGTGGCGTATGGAAGAAGCTAGGGTTGGGAACCCTAACTTGCGCCACACGTTAGGGTTAGGGTAACCTAGTGTGTGGAGCAAACTACTCTTTCCTAAACTAGGCGCCATTGGATATGCGCCACATGTTCAAATCCTATGAGTCTAAAACCCTAACCTAGGTGTCTTTTATAATTTTCAAGGCACCTAGGGTTATTTACAAAAAACCAAATTTTCCTATTCTACTTTTCACAATTTTTACAATAATCCTCAAAGCTCAAAATAGTCAGCATTTTAATCTACACAGGTGCCTCTGACTCTTTGTTTGCTTCAAGGTGTCTGAACATTGCTCTGGTGATTGGACCTTGCCTGAGCCCTCCTCCATCATCCCCACCCTCTTGAAGAGGATCTGTCCTCAGATCTGAATCGTCTACCTCATCATCATCATTGCTAGTTACAAAAGGAATGAGATCAATTACATTAAAGGTAGTATATACTCCATAATCTTCAGGTAGATCCAATTGATAAGCATTATTATTTATTTTCTTTAAAATTTGAAAAGGCCCATCACCACGGTGACTGAGTTTTGACTTTCTCTGTTTTGGAAATCTATCTTTTCTTAAGTGAAGTCAAACCCAATCTCCCTCTTCAAAACTTATTGCCCTCTTCCCCTTATTGCTTTGCTTAGCATACTTATCACTTTGTTGTTGTATTTGAATTTTAACCTTCTCATGTAACTTTTTAACAAAATCAGCCCATGATGGCCCTTCTTTATGAATAAACTCAATAGGATTGGGCAAAGGAATCAAATCCTTTGGTGTGAGAGGGTTAAATCCATATACAACCTCAAAAAGTGAAAGTTGGGTAGTCTTATGAACTACCCTATTGTAAGCAAACTCAATATGAGGAAGATACTCATCCCGTGATTTATGATTACCCTTCAAAATTGCCCTCAACATAGTAGATAGAGACCTATTAACAACCTCAGTTTGTCCATCCGTTTGGGGATGACATGAGGTAGAAAAATTGAGTTTAGTTCCTAGCCTTCCCCAAAGAGTTCTCCAGAAATGACTAATGAACTTAGGATCTCTATCGGACACTATAGTTTTAGGTAGTCCATGAAGTCTAACCACTTCTCTTAAGAAGAGCCTAGAAATGCTACTTGCATCATCTATTTTGTGACATGGAATGAAATGTGCCATTTTACTAAAACGATCCACAACCACAAAAATAGAGTCAAACCCCCTTTGAGTTCTAGGTAGCCCAAGGACAAAATCCATACTGATATCCTGCTAAGATGCACAAGCAACAGATAGTGGGGTATATAATCAATGAGGCATAGTCCTAGATTTGGCTTGTAAACAAGCAATGCACTTATAACAATACCTTTGTACATCTCGCCTCATATGGGGCCAATAGAACTTTTCTCTCAATATGCTCAAAGTCTTTTCTACCCCAAAATGACCCATAAGTCCCCCTTCATGTGATTCTTTTACAAGAAGTTTTCTATGTGAACCATGAGGTATGCATAACTTTCCTTCTCTAAAAAAATAACCTTGATTGACATAGTAACCTCCTTGCGGCGTATGTTGACTTTTGGTGTAAATGTATGAAAATTCAGGATCTTGTGAGTACAATTCAATAATGTTATCAAATCCAAGAATTTGGGCTCCTAATGTAGAAATCAACAATTGTTCCGAGATAAAGCATCAACCACAATATTACTTTTGCCCTTCTTGTATTTGATCACATACTAAAATTGTTCTAGAAATTCCACCCACTTAGCATGTCTTTTGTTCAATTTATGTTGACCCTTCAAATATTTAAGTGACTCATGATCACTATGAATAATAAACTCTTGGGACACAAGATAGTGTTCCCATGTTTGAAGGGCCCTTATCAAAGCATAAAGTTCTTTGTTATAGGTGGGTTAATTTAAAGTGGCACCATGTAATTTTTCACTAAAATAAGAAATGGGGTGGCCACCTTGAATTAACACAACACCTATACCGACTCCTAATGTGTCACACTCTAGCTCAAAAGGTTTAGTAAAATCAGGTAAAGCTAGAATAGGTGCATTAGTAAGTAAGAACTTTATCTTTTGAAAGGCATTTTCTTGTTTTTCGCCCTAATGGAATGTAACATCTTTCTTCACCAACTCATTGAGAGGTGAAGCTAGACTAGAGAAGTTAGGAACAAACCTTCTATAAAAACTTCTCAATCCATGGAAACTCCTTACTTCTCCTGCATTCTTTAGGGTAGGCCACTCTTATATAGCTTGTATTTTTTAGGGGTCCACATGAACCCCATTTTTATTGACAATGAACCCTAAGAACACAACACTATCTACACAAAAGGTACATTTATCTACATTGGCAAAAAGTTGATTTTTCCTAAGAACTATTAAAACTTCCCTAAGATAGTGAATATGAGATTCTACACTAGTGCTATATACAAGGATATCATCAAAATAAACTACTACAAACTTTCCTATATAATCCCTAAGTACATGATTCATTAGCCTCATAAAAGTGTTAGATGCATTAGTGAGTCCGAAAGGCATCACTAACCACTCGTATAGTCCAAATTTGGTCTTGAAAGCGGTTTTCCATTCATCACCTTCTTTAATTATAATTTGGTGGTATCCGCTTTTTAGATCAATTTTATAAAATACAGTGGACCCATGCAATTCATCAAGCATATCATCAAGCCTAGGAATTGGGTGACTATATTTCACTGTGATATCGTTAACTGCACGGCAATCACAACACATTCTCCATTTCCCATCTTTTTTTGGCACCAACAAAACTGGCACGGCTCACGGGCTAAGACTTCTTTGTACCCAACCTTTATCTAATAACTCTTGAACCTGAGATTCTATCTCCTTAGTTTCTTCAGGATTTGTTCTATATGCCGGTCTGTTTGGCAGACTAGCACCCGGAACAAAATCAATTTGATGTTTTATTTCCCGAAAAGGTGGCAATCTCGTAGGACCATCACTAGGAAATACATCATCAATAGAAGGAGGTAGAACCTTAGATCCAGTTTTATCAAAATGTGCACACATGAGTGTTCCTTTACATAACAAGAGATAGGGTGGTTGCTCATTAAGGAGGCATGTTTTTAAAGAATTTTTAGTTAATAAAGACTCCTTTTGAGTAAACTCGTGGGAAGGAACACCAAGCTCCCACACCCCATGTGTATCTTTAATACTAAGAGTATGATTTCTTGGAGTTTTGCTTTTCTTTTCATTGTGTAATTTATTTTTCATTTGTACTTGATCTTCCAACACTTAAGTAGGTGTCAAAGGATGAAGTACAAACTTCTTGTTGTTATGAGTAAAGGTGATTTCGTTGGTAAGACCATAATGAATAGTTTGTTTATCAAATTGTCATGGTCTTCCCAATAAAACATGACAAGCTTCCATGGGTACTACATCACATAAAACATTATCAACATAATTCCCCACGGAAAACTTGACCTTTACTTGATTTTTAACATTAATGTCCCCCCATCATTAATCCAATGTAATTTATAAGGTTTAGAGTAGGGCAATAATTCAAGTTTTAATTTATCAACCATCCTAGCATTACAGCAATTACAACACGACCTGCTGTCAATGATGAGAGAACATACATTTTCAGAAATTTTGCATCTTGTGTGGAAGATGTTCTTTTGTTGTGACTCGGGTTGTGGACTAGGTTGGCTGTTAAGGGAGCGTCTCAACATCAATAATTCTCGCTCATGAGCATAAGCATCCTCCCCTCTTTCATTACCCGACCCCTCACTAGTGTTTTCATCATTCTTTTCCTCCTCACTACTATATAGGTCTTGGCCTCTCATCAAAATGGTTCTCATAGATGGACATTGAGATTGTATATGACCCCGACCCAAGCATTTAAAACACCTAATATCACTAGTTCGGCCAGAGGGTGTGAATTCTTCTTTTCTTTTGGTATTTTCTTGAACTATGACTTTAGGAGGATTCTCTCTTGGTTTTTCTTTCAAAAACTTTCCCTCCCTCTTATGATCGGTCTTGGAGTAAGAGTTAGAATAAGAACTTCGATTTGTGCTTTTTCTCAAAACGTGTTGTTCCACTTTAATACAAATTCGCACTAAATCATGGAAATCCCTATAAGGGAGAAGTTCTACTCTATCTCTTATCTCTAGACTTAATCCACTCAAGAATCTAGCCACAGTTACATTTTCTTCTTCCCTAATTCCCGCCCTCATCATATACAACTCCATTTTCTGCCTATATTCTTCAATACTCATGTTCTTTTGATTAAGTCTATGGAGTTTATCCATGAGTTCTCTATGATAGTAGGAGGGAATATGTCTTCTTCTAAGTGCACTTTTAAGATCATTCCAATACACTACGGTTGGTTCATGGTGAAGACGTCTATCCCTTACTAAGGCAGTCCACCAATGCAATGCATGTCCTTGAAAACTAAGAGTAGCTAGTGGAACTTTCTTTTCTTTACTCACTTCATAACACTCAAACAATTGTTCCACCTTCATTTCCCAATCTAAGAATGTATCTATGTTATTAGTTCCATGCAAATGGGGAAGATCTACTCTAATCTCCTTGGATTTTCTCTCTCTTTTATGGTGGTGATAAGGGACAAGTTGGTAGTGTTCAGTTGCTCTTAAGTTATCCCTATCTGGTTTTTCATCCTCACTGCTAGAATATTTTTTTGATGAACTAGCTTTGGATTTATACTTGTGATCCTTCTTCTTTAAGGTCTTAATTTCTTCTGCCATAATAACAAATTGTACATCAATTTTGATTTTCATAACCCGAAGTTATTCCAATATTTTCTGAAAATATGATGTAGTGTCTTGCGACTCATTGCTACTAGGGTGGAAAGAATGTTTAGACATCTTAAATTTTGTGAAGAAGAGTTCTCAAGATAAGACAAACTAGTCTAGCACACTAGGGGGTCTCTCAGGAAAGTGAGGTGCATCACTTGGACAACTTAAGTACCAAGACTTTCCTTAGCCAGAGCCTTGCCCAATGTACCTTTCCAATTATTCTTACAATGAGATCACTACGTCACAAACGAAGGTGACTCAAAGAAAACAAAACTAGTCGGTTTGCAAAATTAAAAATTAAAGGAATAAAACCAATGCTTGGAAAACTTAAACTAGCCGAGTCCTATGATGAAGTTCTTGGGCACCAAGGACCTTAGAAACACTCCACCGTCTACACATAATGCTTAAACTAGCCGAATCCTAAGGTGAAGTTCTTTGGCACCAAGGACCTTAGAAACACTTCATCCTCTACACATTTTAATTATTCCACTAATGATAACGAGTTTTGCAATTACAACTCAAATGAATACAATGAAAGATTGTTGCTGAAAATTTAAAATTTCCTATACTATGCACTCCTTGTGTTGTTTCTTTGTCTCACTAGTGTATCACTCTTTGCTTTTGGTGTGTTTGTTCAAGAAGCTTTTCTGCACATGACTTTCATTCCTCATTGTGTATCATTCTCCAATAGTGCTTTCACTCTTGATGTATTGGCCAATTCAACTCAAGTGCTTCACCAAAGTACTATTTCACCATGAGGTCACAAATACAAAGCAATAAAAGCTAATTTGAATAGCACAACTCAAAAGGATTATAACAATTGACAAACTCAAAGAATGCAAATAAAATTGAAAAGCAAGAAATTAAAGCTTTAGAAAGAAGTTTAGCATTCAAAGAGATGATCTAAGAATGGCTCTAGAGTAGATTAACAAAAACAGCAAACAAAATCTAGAGTTTCTAGTTCTGACAACAGCTCTTGCATGATTTATGATTTTTTCTACAGTTCTCCTTTTGTCTTCAAATTTTGACCACAATTCCACAACTGCACAAGGATCATCCACATACAAGTTTAGAAATTTAGGACCAGTACTGCCTTCACAATAAATCCAGAACAGAGACTTATTTTCAGTTCCAGTTTTAGTTATCTTCTGGCAGTAGTATTTGTAAAATTTATCACAGTCCGAATTCTTGGAATTAGGTCACAAAATTTTTATCATACACTCACAACTCAATAATGAACGTCCACACCAAATTTCAGTTCAATCTGAACAACGAATCATTCCAGATAAATCGAAAACAGTGCGTTTCTTTAGGTCCAGTGCAACAGTCCTGCTGTCATATGTTAAGTTTCTGGCAACACCGATTCAAAAATTTATTCCATCTAAACCACAGCTAATTAAGTCTCCAAATTTTAACCACATACTAGTAACATATCAAGCTATGGTAACCCCAAATTTGAGCAATTAAAAATCACTGGATCGGTTGCAGTAATTCAAACACAGAGGCGTTTTTACACTATCATCAGTTGTTAACCAGCAGTGAGCTTTAGGATTTTACAATTTATCATTTTTTTTACAGAATAAATTAGAATGCACCTTTTTCACAGTACGTTTTACACATTCCAAAGTAGCCTCACACAAAATTTCATTTACAAATACACAATACTCTGTTCTCTGTAATTTTGCAAAGTCCAGTGACCTTAATCAACAGATAACAGTGCAGGAAAATGAAACCTATGGATTCCAACGAAATTTAGAACAAACTACAAAACATATAGGAATGATATGACTCAAGGAAACTCACTAATGATCTAATAGTGAATTAAAGGAACTCAAGATTGTAAAATTAAAAGGCACACAAAGCACATTATGACACAAAATAGTAAACACATTCTGTTTACAATTTCAGCAAATGCAAATTGCTCAAACCTATTCTACAAGCATAAACCTAAGGATTTGATGACAATATGAAATCATACATGACTTGACATATACTATGGATCATAAAAAAAAGCTAGAACACAATTGAACACTTTGAACCTATTAAAATCAACAAAGACTCAATCAAAACAAAAGATAGCTTGCGGCACACACAAGAACACCTAGAACAATGTATTTTTGGAAGGTTTAAGAAGATTGATGCTATTTGAACTGTTTAAACTTAAGAACACAACAATTAATTGGTACAAAACAATCAAGACATGTAAAAATAATGGTATACAACACGGAAAAGCCAAAACAAAGTGAAAAGGATCAAGAACTTAGCTCTTGAAGACCAAAGCAAGTGATACCAAATGATGGAGGAGCTCCTAGGTGCCTTAGCTTCTTGCGCAAGCTTCAATAGAAGTTGAGCATGGTGAAACCTTGAAGCACAGAATGGAAGAAATGGATGAACTTCTCATGTTGCGGAAGCCATGGAAATGTAATGAAGAAAGTATGCAAGGAGGTTGATGGTGAAGTAGATGATGTAAGCCTTGAAGGAGGTTAGGCCAACCTTCAAGAGAGAAAGCTCCTCGCTTCTAAGAGAAGAAACTCAATGTGAAACTTGAGGTAATGTGCTGAAAATTTGGCAGCATATCATTACTCAAAATCAAGTCTACAATAGAAGTTCCTAAACCTCTTATTTATGGAAGAAGAAAAAGCTAGTAGCTTCTCTAGCAAGCTAAGGTAGAGTATACAAGAAGCTAGGGTTAGAAACCCTAACTTGCCTTGCAAGCTACCTAAGTGGCGTATGGAAGAAGCTAGGGTTGGGAACCCTAACTTGCGCCACACGTTAGGGTTAGGGTAACCTAGTGTGTGAAGCAAGCTACTCTTTCCTAAACTAGGCGCTATTGGATATGCGCCACATGTTCAAATCCTATGCTTCTAAAACCCTAACCTAGGTGTCTTTTATAATTTCCAAGGCACCTAGGGTTATTTACAAAAAACCAAATTTTCCTATTCTACTTTTCACAATTTTTACAATAATCCTCAAAGCTCAAAATAGTCAGCATTTTAATTTGCACAATTGCCTCTGACTCTTTGTTTACTTCAAGGTGTCTGAACGTTGCTCTGGTGATTGGACCTTGCCTGAGCCCTCCTCCATCAAAATTGATCCACAAGAAGGACAACAAACTCTTGAAATAGTTGAGGCAAATCTAGCTCTTAGACGAGTTAGAACACGAGTAGAGGCTATCAATGTGATTTCATAACAAGTTGATGAATCCGAATATCTGAAAACAAGAAATAGAAAAAAGAAACGGTCAGAAAAAATAAAAAAAGTAAGTAGGAAAACTTATTAGATACCACAGTCAAAGGTATCTAATAAGTTGTAACTATACCTACTATTGGATTTGAACCAATGACTCCTGCCGTATGAAAGCAATACTCTAACCACTGAGTTAAGTAGGTAATTTAAGACTCCCCATAAAAAAAAAGAGTACCCATCTATCAGATCAATTGATTATAAATGTAATATTACTGATAAGCAATACTAACGCCTATTCAAGGGATTCGATAATGTAATATTCATCTTGACAACCAATTAGCTTCATAATATGATAAAAATATGTATCAAAAGTACAAGGGTTGTAGCTCAGTTAGGTAAAGCGCCTCGTTTACACGAGCAACGATGTTTTTTTTTCAGAGGAGTTCATCTTGTTATAAAAAAAATTTATCTTATAGTAAGAAATCGGTGTCTTACTCCATTTTAGGGAACAAAACAAAAGAACATTAGCCTGAGAAAGGATTTAGCCATAAAATCGAATCCATAATTGATTTGAGATATTGATAAAGTGAATACCCATTTCTCGTCAATGTTAAAAACAAAGGGTATAGGGACCTAAAAAATATTATCTTTTCTTCCTATCTTATGAACTTTAAGGTGTATGAAGTGTCATTTCTTATCTTCTATTTTCATTTTATTAGGTGGATAAAGAGTCGATTTAACTTAAGTCGATCTAGGCCAGAAGCAGACCTACATCAAGATAATCCTTCTTTGAAACACTTTAGTAGTGCTATTTGATTGTTATACAAATAAAAAAGAATAGCATAGGGAATCATCTCTTTATTCTTTACTGTCAAGAAAAAAGATGGTGGACTAACTAATATTTTTATCAGTTAATGAAAAAGCTCAATGCAAAAAAATGCACGTTGGGTTTTGAAAACAATTTAAATCATTTAGATAATAATTAGTTTAATCTGTTTTACCGAGAAGGTCTATGGTTCGAGTCCGTATAGCCCTAATATTCTTACAGATTGTAAGAATATTCATAATATTTAGGATCAAATATATCGCATTACTAAGACTATTCCTAAAAAATAAAAACAATTTGTAAATTTCTATCCGAACATATTCATATTTGATAGAGTAATATTAATATTAGTATATTAAGCTAATCTAAAAAAATGGAGACTTTAGACTCAAAATTAAAATGAATTCGGTATATTTTCTACATTCAGAGGAGTACTTTTATGTTTCTTCTTTACGAATATGATATTTTTTTGGGCATTTCTAATAATATCAAGTTTGATTTATATTTTGGCATTTCTAATTTCTGGAATTTTAGCCCCCATTAGCAAGGGACCTGAAAAACTTTCTAGTTATGAATCCGGAATAGAACCAATAAGCGATGCTTGGTTACAATTTTGAATCCGTTATTATATGTTTGCTCTCATTTTTGTTGTTTTCGATATTGAAACGGTGTTTCTTTATCCATGGGCAATGAATTTCAATGTATTAGGGGTATCCGTATTTTTAGAAGCTTTCTTATTTGTGCTTATACTAATTGTTGGTTTAGTTTATGCATGACGAAAGGGGCATTAGAATGGTCTTAATTCTTGATTATTTAGTCAATTAGAAAAAAAATATTGAGACAATTATGAATTCCATTGAGTTTCCCTTACTTGATCAAACAACCCAAAATTCAGTTATTTCAACTACATTAAATGATTTTTCAAATTGGTCAAGATTATCCAGTTTATGGCCGCTTCTTTATGGTACCAGTTGTTGCTTCATTGAATTTGCTTCATTAATAGGATCATCATTCGATTTTGATCACTATGGACTAGTACCACAATCGAGTCCTAGGCAGGCAGACCTCATTTTAACAGTGGGTACTATAACTATGAAAATGGCCCCTTCTTTTGTTCGATTATATGAACAAATGCCCGAACCTAAATATGTTATTGCTATGGGAGCCTGTACAATTACGAGAGGGATGTTTAGTACCGATTCTTATAGTATTGTTTGAGGCATAGATAAGTTAATTCCTGTAGATGTATATTCGTCGGGTTGTCCACCTAAAACAGAGGCCATTATATATGCTATAACAAAACTTCGTAAGAAAATATCTTGAGAAATATATGAAGATCCAATGAGTTTTGAACGAGAGAATATATGTTTTACTACTAACCACAAGTTTCATGTTGGATACAGTACTTATATTTGCCATTATGGTCAAGAATTTTTCTATCAACTGCCATATACTTCAGAGATATCGTCTGACACATTTTTTTAAAGTACAATTGTAAAAAGCAATTCCTTTTTTCAAAATTTCATCGTAATATAAAGCTAAAATACTAATACCGAATTCATAAAAAAAATAAGGAGAAGCAAAAAATGCAAGGTCGTTTGTCTTCTTGGCTAGTCAAACATGAACTAATTCATAAATCCTTGGGTTTCGATTAGCTAGGTGTAGAAACTTTACAAATAAAGCCCGAGGATTGACATTCCATTGCTGTCGTTTTATATGTATATGGTTACAATTATCTACGTTCCCAATGTGCCTATGATGTAGCACCCAGAGGACTCTTAGCTAGTGTATATCATCTTACAAGAATAGAGTATGGTATAAATCAACCCGAAGACGTATGCATAAAAATATTTGTATCAAGAAAAAATCCCAGAATTCCTTTGATTTTTTGGGTTTGGAAAAGTGCGGATTTTCAAGAAAAGGAATCTTATGATATGTTGGGAACCTCTTATGATAGTCATCCGCATTTAAGACGTACTTTAATGCCCAAAAATTGGATAGGATGGCCTTTGAGTAAAGATTATATCGCTCCAAATTTTTATGAAATACAAGATGCTCAGTAAATGATAAAAATCAAAAACTAATTCAAACTTCAGCAACCTCAGATATTAAAAAAATATCAATACATTCTTTTATAAATCAGACAAAATAATTGATTGACATTAAATAAGACAAAATAATAGAAGTCTTATTCAGATATTATAATGTATGTGAGAAATCACAAAATTCATAACTAATAGAATAATATAGGGTTTAAAGTAGGATAGGGGTTCCTTAAGGTTCTAAAACAAAAACAATACATATTTCTTATCAGCCAAGACAATAAAAGAAGTAGGATGAAGTACAAAAATTCTTTATCTTTCTAAAAAACTATATAACGTGTACATCCACAGCAATTATATGGCCACGAAAAAAATCACAAAGAAAAGGGCTTGATTCTCTTTTGGTAATCCTTCGAAGATGAATTCTTAATATTCTCACTCCACCCCAGAACTTTTAGGTCTTTTAACCAACTAATTAAACCACTCGAATATTATGGAAATATAAACCTTTTTCTGTATCGTAGAAAAAAAGGAAAAAAATAAATAAAGAATTCATTATCTATATATAGATATAGATACTATAGATAAGCGAATATACCTAAAAAATTGCATTTATTCTTTAATCATCTAGGAAAAGTATATTTACAGATACCTAAATAGATAAAAGAAATATGTTATGTATGAGAATATAGAAGAGAACAAATTTGTACGAATATCTATCCCCCATATTCATGGGGATAAAGACTCATACAAATGAATCTTGTGTGAGGAACCAGATTTGAACTGGTGACACGAGGATTTTCAGTCCTCTGCTCTACCAATTGAGCTATCCCGACCATTCGTAAGACTTTGATTTGAAAAGATTATTGGAATATATGTAAATGAATCTATATCAACTAAGTAAAAAAAAAAGTTTGTAAGTTAGTTTTCGTAGGAATAATTCTTTTATATTGTTAATCGTTAATTACACATATTCAAATTCCTTGCTAAAAAAGAAGATATTAATTTATACCTTATTCAAAAAAATTATGTGTTTCACATATCTATCTATCTATCTATCTATCTATCTATCTATATATATATATA
>Ga0209489_101750_pt1:5000-44596 | contig 44596 bp, 21 predicted proteins | sample SiratrowhiteBW_FD_187527 | JGI IMG/M metagenome (GOLD analysis project Ga0209489, IMG submission 187527) | Root nodule microbial communities of legume samples collected from California, USA - Siratro white BW (SPAdes) (version 2) | ecosystem: Host-associated > Plants > Roots > Nodule... | reverse complement strand
ATATATATATATATATATATATATATATATATATATATGTAATAAATGCAAAGTCAAGCATGAATGCTATTTCAACTTTGAAGTAAAGCCGTCAAAAGAAGACTTTTCTGAGAGTCATAAGGGTTCCTAAAGGGCTGCTAAAAACAAATTGCTTGTTCAAATGATTGGATTTGGTTGCCTTGGAAACAAAAGGGACGAGGCATCACAATGTTCCATGAATACCAGATATTGGAAAATTATTAAATTTCCTTATTATATATATATATATATATATATATATATATATATTATTTATACATTTACTTCTAATTTAGGTTCATTTTAAAATTCATTTATTTAGATGATTTTCCAGATTCAACCTGAAAACTATATCTTTTAATAAACATTTAGAGCTCCTTCTGCTGTTGAATTGTGGTTCAATTGTATAATCAAACTAACCATCAAATTAAATTCAAACGACTATTAATTACATTTTTAAATACTAAATGTAATATTTTAGAATTGGTATTAAAGACATTGATTCAATGTTTAATAATCTAATCGTGGTTATAGAAAGTAATTAAATTAATATTTGTAATGTTGTATAATATTGTCAGTAAAAATAATATAAATTATAAAGATTGTGATTAAAATTTATAAATTAATATAAATGTAAATTGTATATTTTACAAGATGAAAATTAATTATATTTGACAAAATAATTATGATGTGAAATGCATACTTTTAATTTTTATCTTGAAAGTATTTTAGATTAAATTAAAAATAATAATTAAAAAGAACTAGTTGTGAAAAAATTGTTACAAAATCTTCACTAATTTTAAATATTTATCAAGTGTTTCAATTTTTCTACAGTTATTAGACCCATTACCAAATCCAGTTTTTACCAATTTTGAACTAATTCTAAAATGTTTTAATATTTATAAACTGACAAGTTTGATTCGGTTGTCAAATCAGTATAATTATATTCACTATAAAAATATAAATTTTATATATTCTTTCAGTGCGCATGATATAATTTTATACCTTAAATTTGATCCACTTAAATAATATATTTCATGTATCTGAATATTCAAGTAAAATAAAAAATTTTAAAACATATTTTAACATATACTAATGTTTTTAATGAAAATATTAAAATTTAATAGTGTATTACCTCAAAATTTAAAATAATACATAAAATTGTCATTAATAAAATACTAAATTTGTGATTAATTCGGTATAAAGGTTACCAACCCATATTAAAAGAGTACAAATAATATATACGGTTATAAATTATTTACATAAATTATATAAATAAGGATCGAGCAAAGTGGTTCACCTTCAAAGAAAATAATAATCTAATGTTTTCGTATTACGACCAATAAAAAAAAGAAATGAAGTGTATTTGTGAACATTTTGTTTCCGTATAGATGTTTATTAGGTTTTTTTGGTTGAGACTGTATTTTTTTATAGAACTTATTGTGAGGTCCTTTTTTAGATGAAGGTTTGTTGGGTTTAACTGAAACATTTGTGTTAGAAAGAGTTATGGCTAATTATGAAGACATTGTTTTTTTTGTAGAATCAATTTTTGTTATAGATATGTGTGCTTTCTGTGTTGATGTATCTCTATTTATATTATTTTTTGTTGTTGATCAAAAAGGAAATCTAATCTAATTAATAATTAAACTGAAAAACAAAATTGTTATCCATATAGAGAACCCCAAACAGTTATAAGGGTTTAACTTATTATTCCAAGTCCAACAGTGATATTTAACATCCTTGATCATTTTTCCGCCATTAAAGTTTTTTTCTTGAAAATATCTAAATGTTTTCAACATCCCAAATACTCTAAACTAATGATACTCCAATTAATGATAAATCATAAAAAATTTTATTCTATTGATAGAATATGACAACTCTATACAACGACAAATACCTAGAAGATAAAGATAATAAAGGATAAATACATCAATCTAAAGCACAATCCTTTATAGACGGTAACATATTTAGTTAAATATAGAGTGGGATTCAAAACTCACAAGCACAATTTGTCAACTACTATGTAATAAGGATTCCAATGAGTTGATAATAAATTTGCTGATTTTGAGCAAAAATTTGAAAAAAATTCAGGATTCAATAGAGTGAAACATTTGATTCCTTTAATGTTTTCTTACCATGAAATATATTTGTACTTAGACTATTTCATTTATGCGGTATTATTATGTTATTAAGAATTGTTATAAACTTTTGTTTCTGTCTCCAATATTTGATTTTTTTTAAAATAATTATTTTATTTATTTTTAATTATAATTTCAATTAATAAATAATATTTTTATATTAATATTTATTTTTAGAAAATAAATCATTTTTAATTTCTCAACTAATCAAAGACTAAATAAATAAATATAAAATTTATTACTCGGTTTCCAAATAAAAATTTATTACAATTTTAAAAGTTATTATTGATAAGTAATGACCACCATACACTAAATACAGATATTATTATTTTTCAAAATACTTAAAACCACGAGCAAGCATGAATTTAAAGGAAGATAAACTTATATGTATGTAGCCTAAGAAAAGGGGAGAAAAATAAGTTTTTAACAAATATGCTAGAGAAATCACAGAATCACACGTCTTGGCTAAAATAAAACGCCGTGCTGACTGAAATACAATCTAAAATCTGAATAGGCTGTATCCAGACCTATTTTGCCAAAACAAAACGGGGAAGAAAGGATTCAAACCACGTCCATCTCAAAAATTCAATATGCATGCACACACGTAAGTGTTCATTCTATAATTTTTTAAAATCTTATATTCCAAAGATAACATTTCCTGGGATTATAATAAAATTGGTAAATATTAGAGCTCGCACAGGGTGCCTATAAATGAATAGTAATAAACGTTATACATCGTGTGGAAGAGGTTATTTATATTTTAGCATAATAAATTGTTATTTGTTTCTTTGTTACCTTCTCCTGTTATTATTATTAATATTAATACAAATAAAAGTTGCGAGGAAATCGATCGACTGAACAAGTAAAAAAGGTATTAAAGTGGATCCCACCATGAGACTCACTCCCTTCTTCTACCTACATTTCATTCAACTAGCCATAACACCAAGGTCATCCACAAATTAAACCTCGTACATCACCAACTAATTCATAGAAAAAACAACACCGTGACAATTAGAAATTTGAAATGTATCAATATAAATCTGAAATCAAATCAATAAAGTGATTAAAAAAACATATAAATATAATATATCAACGTAACACAGACTTTTTATTGGTTAAACTTTATAAAATCAGGAGAGTGAGTCATTAAATAAGTTAGGTGATTCATTGAATATTATAATTTGTAATAAATTTTAACAAATAAAAAAAAGAATGTTAAAGAGTGTATACATAATTTATCTTGATTGCTAAACATTGACTAATCATACAGATGACACTCATGTGTAAATAAGCAAGCATTAAAATTAACCTAAATTAACCATAAGAACAACCCAGTTTCACATCACTAAATGTAACCAAAAGAAGAAAGAAAAATGGGTGAAGGAGGGCTTGCAGTTAGATTCAGTGCATAACGATGTTGCACTCAAAAGTCTTAAATTGTCATTGAATGGTAGGAAACACAAACCACTCACAGCATTACATGGGCCATTGTCAAGTTGTCAACACTGAACCACTTGCATCCGAACTCTCTCACACACACTTGTCCCTCCCACGTCATCACATCACACAATGACATGCCAAAGAAGGAAGAGACCTTTTCCTACTCTCCCCAGACGCGTTCAGACAACCACAACATCACGAAACCGGCCGTAGCTCTGAAAAACCCTTAAAAATTACCTCACAACAAGCCAAACTTTACCAAAAACTTGTAATCTCTCATTAAAATAATCCCTCTTCTTCATTGACCAGATCTCTTTATATGTGCCCTTATATTCCTTCTCCAGATTAAACCACAACACAACTATGCTTCACCACTCCTCAATAACATTCTCACCCTCTGACCACACCAACATGGATCATCAATTCTCACACATTCCCACGGAAAGATCGCCCAGGCGAGAACTACAACTCCAGGGTCCACGCCCCACACCGCTCAGAATAAGCAAAGACTCTCATAAAATCAAGAAACCACCCTTGGCACCACAACCCTCACACCCGCAACCCCCACCGCGCCAACCCATAATAATCTACACCGTTTCCCCAAAGGTTATCCACACCACACCAAGCGACTTCATGAACCTCGTTCAACGCCTCACTGGCTCCTCTTCCTCTTCCTCGTCCATCTCCGAAGCGCTTCCCAGCACTAACAACGACCCTTTTAACAGCGGCGGCGGAATGGTGTCACCGGCGGCGCGTTACGCCACCGTGGAGAAGGCCTTATCGCCCATGGGGAAGAAACCGGTGATGGGTCATGCGGATATGAATATGATAAGCCATGTGGAAGGGTTAGAGATTGCGGGTGATGGGGTAGTGGAGAGATCGCAACAAAACATGTTTCAAGGGATTTTGTCTCCGGGACCGGCTTCACTCTCTCCCATTCCTTCAAATTTTTTCTCTCCGCCGTCTTCGGATCCGTCCATGGTTAGCTTCCTTCACGATTTGAGTCCCATGTTTCAAAGTGGAAGAAATTTCACGGAGGGTACTGGTGCCTTCGTCTTGCCAAGCCCTTCTTCCAACTTCAGCTTTGTTTCACCGCATACTCCTTCTATAGACCTGTTCAACTATTTCTTAGATTAGTCAGAAACTTCTTCTTATTGTTGAATTTAGTGTTCAATCTCGCTACTACATAAGACTGGATCAAACCCAAACCAAGATGGATAGGGATTGTGTAGTTCGAAAAGAGGGGGCAAAGTTGAATTGTGTTGCTCCTTTCGGTGACTACATAGCTGCAACAATTAGGAAACTTCTTTGTTGGATTTGTTTTTTGTTTTTCTTGCTCTTTTGAGCAGTTTGTGCTCGAATTTCTTATGACCTACGCCGTTGACATCATTCTTTGGCATGTACTGTACATTGCGTTTACTTTAATTTGCTGATGTATGTCGGCACTAAATATATTCAATCCCATTATTCTTTGTATGATCAGAATCACATGGATGCTCATCTGGCAACCTTTGATCGTTGAAACTTTTAAAGCATCTGCTGTATTTCTCTGGGGTAATGACAATCTACCATTTTTTTTTTTTAAACAAAACTTACATTTAATTTCTGTATATTCTGATGCAGTTGTTAATATTAATGGCCGGCGTTATTAGGTGCGTCATTAATACGTGTTGTGCAATATTAATTGGGGTTGAAGAAGCAGTGAGTTACTGTGTTAATTCCCACAAACTCAAACTAAACTCTGACAAGAAAAATATACATGTCTGTTACTTTTTTAATTTTGCTGCTAATTTTCGTTTGATAGGTATAAGAAATTAATCTCTTAGTGTATAATCCAATTCTAGAATAATGTCTTTTCGTAAAAAAATTATACCCACAAATCTCATTATGAGGTCGAAGATTATATGCTTAAATAATTGGAAATACTCAAAGTAAACCAAAATTAAAATCTCGAAAAGAAATATATATTCTTAAAAGAACTGGAGTATTATCTTGTTTGTGAAAGTACTCATTATTAAATTTGTCCTTCTCGGTCAAAACTTTTTTTTTTAATTGAAATGGAACTAATAGTGTGTGTATATGTGCTTATATAATAGTGCAGGGTCTATGATAACACTTCCATTAATGGGCGCGTCAAGATTTGATAGTAGGATTCCTTATATATGCTTATCGTTAGCTAGAAAAGAACAAGGTTTATATCAACACTTAACCTGCATATATAAAATAAAGGTTATATTAATGGGAACAAGGTTTATATAAACAGTTAATAATTACTACATGAAATATTCTTTTAGTGTTATGTGTGTGCTCATAAAGAAATCACATATAGTTCCTTGATTATCAATCTCAAATCTCCCACAGGAAAATAATTGATAGTTTTGTCAATGTGGAATTAATACTATTGAAATAAAACTATTATTTTGTCTATATTTTAAACTAAAGACATCTTATTATTGCATAATGAGGCAATGAGAAAGTAATCCGAATACCAGATGTTACATTCTTACAAGTCTACTAAATATCATTAAATGACCAAACTATAATAAGATTTAGAAGTATCAGATCTCTCAAATTTAAGAACACCCCGATTGGAAATGTCATTATAAGGATCAAGTCATCAATAAATGATACTAAATTACTTTTCTTTCATATCATTAAAAATAAGAAGCTTAACTCTGTTAATTTGATTAGTTTTAATTGAGTTCTTATTAAAAACATTTTGACAATAAAGTACTCAAAAGTTTTATACTTTTTAATTAAATTTTTACTATTTATTTTTTTTTTTGTTAATTAAATGACTTAACTGTTATTTTATCCTATCATTTTGTTTACTTGTCTTGTTTTTACATGTTAAAAAATATTAAGTTTTATAATTAGAATAAAAGATATTATAATTAATATAAATAATAAGTAATTTTTATTGTTTTTATTGAAAAAGTATTTTTCGATTATTTCTATCTAATCACCTGCCGCGATTAATGGATTATCATCGTCACCACCACATAACGATGTCAAACACAATAAATAACACTGATTATTTAATATTAGTCACAATATTGTTTTATATTACCCACAAAATCTTTTTTTTTTAACTTGTAAGAACAAGTGAATAAGATAACGGAACAAATAAGAGTTATGACACTTAATTAATGAAAAAATTAAACGATAAAATATTGAAAAATAAAATGTTTTGGAATAGTCAGTAAACAAAATAATTAATAAAAATTCAACTAAAAATATTTAAACTTAATTAAGTTTGGAGTAAGATTAAAAGAGAATAAAATAAAATTCTATTTCTTATTATTACTCTAATTTAATGACTTTCCATTATAGAAATGGTAGATTACTGTAAATTTAAACCATCTTAATCTGTTACCTATTTTTTATAAACTTTAAATAACTATTTTAATTTGAAAGCAAAAATGTTCTCTCTTTCTTTTTTTCCAAAATTTCACTCTCAAATGTACTCTAACATGTTTATTTTGAAAAAAAAAAAGCCTTCTTTTAATAAAAAAAAGAATGATATAAATAAAATGGATAGGTGTTTCAAGCCGTATAAAATGCAGAACACACATATGAATCAAATTAATTTAGCCTCCTTTTTTTTCCTACATATTCCAGTTCCCAGCACCACACCTATGGCTATGTGATGCAAATCTTCCCAACAAGCATCAGCTGATAATGTCATGATAACTTGTTTTAAGAAAAAGTATCTACTTTATCTTGGCTCAAAATTTTAAAGAAATAAAAAGGGAAACAAGAGGCCCTGCTATCTTATATTTTGATCTCTTCGAACTTCAGTCAAACAGGAAGAAAGTAATTTATAATTTTAGTTAAATTGCCCTAACATAATACTTTTACATCTCACTTTACATTGTTTTAAAAATATATATTAGGTATACCTCTCCTTATGAAGTAAATAGGAAACTTCCTCATAACTTTCATTCTCTTGAGAAAAACCAAATAAAGTGAGTAATTATCCCACTTATAAAGTTTTCAATCTCTAACAACACCAAACGAAGTGCATAATTCTCTTTCTTCTCTTTTAAACAACATAGAAATTATCCATTAACAATAAAAAAGTACTGAAGATGAAAATGAAAAGGAAAGAAATATCGAACTTAAATAAGAAAACTAGAACGTTGCTTTTAATCCTCATGCATTCCATGCATAGATAGGAGGGTTACAGATCCCTGAGACTACACACACTTTACCTTTTAAGCACGCGATCCCTTTAATCAGTCGTATAGGCTTACATATAGACATCAAAATAGAAGCTTTAATTATTAATCCTTTTGCATGCATATGCATAAAAGTCTTTAGCCATTGAAGTTGAACTGTTCTAATTCTGGCTATAACTCTCTCGACATGTGATGTTGAAATATCATCAAATACAACCTTACTTCTAGAGTAGTTAATTTTCAAAGAGTATGTTAGTTTCACTTTCACGCCCACATTAGACTGGTTTTCACAATCAGAGTTTACAATGGAAAAAAATGGAGGTATTTTAGGACTCGACTTCTAGAAATACAAAAGAACACTTTCAAGCAGAAAGAAAACATGTCGCCTACGTTCCTTCTCCCATACGAGACGCATATTCATGCACTATCTATAGTTGGAACCGCAAAGTCAAAAGTTTAACACAAAACTCAACCAAAATTTGTTGATATCTGTGTATTTTATAATTATTTGACAGCAAGATATGGGAGCAGTTAGAGATAAAAAAGCATGTTATATATTAGTATGTAAATAAACCCTAGTCATCAAAGATGAAATAGATATTATAATAATGACTAGTGCTTGAAAGAGGAAATAATTGAATACAGATGTGGGATTTTGGTTGGCATCAGTTAGAAACTGGCTGGATCAGTATCAGTTCCAGAACTTATTATTATTCTTGTTATATATATTATAATTTAATTTAAATATACTTAGAGTGTAATACACTTTAGTTCAAATATAAATTCTTATCTATAGTAAACTACTGCTCTTTATAATAATTATTTAAATTATATTTATGAGATTTTTTAATTAATTATCAGTTGATAATATTTGGATACATAAATTAAACTCCATTTTTTTATTTAATTACGTGATAAACTATAATTTAACATGTGCAATCGTGTATAGATCATCTAAATAAAAAGTTAGTTATTACAAGGTGTTGTTGAAAAGATAATGCTATTTAAAAATAAATATAACAATCTACAATATTTACTACTGTCATTTCTTTTAGTAAGTGTTTTCACGTGAGTAATTTTCAACATTGGGACATATTCAAATGATACTAAATATTAATTAAATTTAGTGAAATAATATGTTCAACAATAACTCTCTGCCTATTTTATTAATTCAACCCTTAAATCTCATGTCATATTATTGTAATGGTATTATATATGAAAAAATTAAGATGATGCAAAATATCTAGAAATTTAAACTAATTACAAAATTACTAATAAGCTAATATATATTATTATAAATTATTTCTAAATGCATTTCATGAACCTCTCCAATATTTTTCGTTAGATTTTGTGTTGAATCATTATCAGGGCCATCAAAGAAATTTCAAGTTTCGCAGACAACGTTCATATATAAATCGTAATTTAATAATATAATTACCAATACAATTTTTCTCTAATCTTTTACATACAAATATTTAAAAAATTAATAAAACAATTTACGTATTATTTAACAATATTGCGCCATATTTAAAAAAAAAAAAAAAAAAAAAAAATAAAAAAAAAATTAAAAAAAAAAAAAAAAAAGTTTACAAACAGTGTAACCTATACAGTCAATTATCTAAAGTGCAGTTCCTTTACTCTCTCATCTCTCTCTGGTGTCCCTCTTCTAAAACCTTCTCAAATTATTCTTTCTGAACCAATCTATTCTTCTTGTCTTCGTTTGATTCGAAAGAAAACACCAAGCAGATCCAAACAAGTTGAATCAACAGATCCATCTCCAACAACACTTCATCTTTAAAAAGTTTCAACATGGGTCAAATAAATAAGTGAACTATGACAAATTGAAATTAGTTTTTGTTTGACAGCATCGATCTACAGAGTGGAACAGAATCAATAATCAAAAGATCCATTGGTAAGGAGCAAAATCACAATAATCAGAATATCTTTGATTTCGAAACATTCCTAATCGAAACATTCCTAATCTTGAATTTAGCAGATGTTTATACATGACAGTAGTTGTAGTGAAAATCAATATAATAATAGCATTATACTCCCATGCGATTTTTAGTAGTGAAAATCAATATACTAATATCAATATACTCCTGTAGATTTATCTTGCATATTCTTCATATATTCAAAGTAAACACGTTTAAAAAAATTACAATAAGGTGATCCAAAAAAATATTGACTCACCCGAAAACTAGGTGATTCATTAGGTAACTTACTAATTCAATGGTAGTGAAGGATGATACCAAGAGGTGAATATATTACACTTACAAATATTCAATAATTAAGTTCGATAATTTTTTTGTCAAAATAACATGAATATGTGAAGAAGAGTCTCCGTATTTATTGGTGTTTTTTAACCAAGCTAAGCAATTGAACATACCGTCATGTAGTTTCCTTTTGTATTGTGTTACAAGTGCAAAATAAAGTAATTATGTAATATTTTTAAGTTAGTTAGCTGAAAAAAGATGTACAATATAAAACATATAAATTTGTTTAATTTTTCAACGATGATTATTGAATACTAAGTATAGAAACTTATTTTGACCTTGCACACCCACTCACTTCCATGTTGATTATTATTTTGTTGTTTTTTTACATTTTCTCAATGCTTGAGTGTTCTTGCTTGATAGTCATTGTCCTTCCTTTTTGTCACTATACTTCCTTACAACTCGTATTTATTTCTTGTTAGTTGTTTCTCTTTATTGTTCCTTGAAAAGCTATCTGCAAAATTTATGTTTAGAGATATAAACTATTACATATCTCACATACAGGTACCACTAGTTGACCTTCAATGTAAAAGGACTTTTCGAAAATACATTGAGTAAAGTTGTTTCTCCTTGTTGTGTTGTTATAAGTTGTAACTTAATATTGAATTGTAGATCATGACATAACTTGTCTTTATTATTCTTCATGTGTCATCACTCACACTCACATTCCTATCATATCCATAATCATTACTCACTAAAAAAAATCACATTAATATTGGATTTTACATACGAATTTAAATTTGTATGTAAATATAAAATATTCTTTTAAACATTATTTATTATTAAAATTATTATTATTATATTTCTATTAATACACTATATTATTTACAATTATTAGAATTATTATTATTCTTTTATTATTAATAACACTTATATTATTATTCAAGAAGATTCCAGGTCCTTCGACATACACACACAAGTGATATTCTTATCATGACTATTGTAATTATTATTTTTGTCATATTAATAAATATAATATTAATAATATTAGAATAATAATAATAATATTATTATTAATATTAATAATAATAGTAATTATATTAATGATCATATTAATATTAATATTAATTATAATAATAATATTAATAAATATAATATCAAAATAATATTAATAACAATATTAATACTATTATTCTTAATAACATTAATATTAAGACTAAATATAATAATATTATTATTAATAATATAATATTACTGATATTAATATTACTCCTATTAATAGTATTAATCATATTAATAAATAGTAATAGTATTGCTGTAATAATATAATAATAATAAGAATCAAAGTAATAAAAATAAAATTAAATATAATATTATTACTTATATAAGTTAATAATATATATATTTACCAATTTTAATAATATTATTAATTTTTAATAATAATAATAATAATAATGTTAATGTAATTAATAATAATATTAAAAGTAATAATAATGTTGATAATAATAATTATAACTTTAATAAAATTAGTTATTAAAAAATTAGTAGGTAATTTATATATAAATTTGGATCTATATGTAAAATTAGTATGTAATAAGTCCATATGTAAAATCCGTATATAATACTAGATTTATCTACAGATAAAAATTCGTATGTAATAATCTGTATATGAATTAAGATTTTCTTGTAGTGACTATAGTTGTCCATCTTACTATATATATAAATAGGTATTTCTTCATTTTAATCATTCCATTTATGACATAATTGTATTATATTAGTTAATTAGTTAATAATATATTAATTTGAATAGTGGAGTATTAGTAATTTAATGATTTTAGTAAATTATTTATTATTATTTTGTAAATAATTTTAAAAGTTTGATTACTCATTTAGATATTTAGATTTTTATAAAAAAATGATTTTTTTAAATTTGTTTTTTTTTATCTAAAATAGATTTAAACACTTGTCAATGGTATTACATTTGGATTGCATTGATTTGGTTTTAAATTAAAATAGTGTTGTCTTGACATGTAATATTATGTTGTGCACTCTCCCTCTATACATATGACAGGTTGAAATGCATATTAATTTTTTTCTTTTTTCATTAAGTTGAACGAGTTTGTAGAGCCAACATGTTGCATCTAATACAAAATAAAAATTAGAAATTAAACCAACTAACTTAAACATTTAATAGTCTAAAATAGAATAAAATATACATAACCTTTGATCTTACATTTATGATACTAATCATGTACCAGCACAGGTTGCAAGGAAATTTCATCTTTACTTGACAAGATAAAAAATCTTAAACGTGCAATATATAACAAAAAAAAGTCAATAATGAAGATGACAACATGTTAAAAGAACATTGAAAAGCACTCAATCGCTTCATCTCATGATGTCATGTGTTATAGATAGGGAAAAGATAAGGAAAAAAGAAACATAGTGATAATAATAAAATAAAAATGATAACATAATTGAATTTTACAAGTAAAATAAAGGTTGAAAATAAATTATTTTTCATTATTTATGTTCAGACAATTTTAAATTGTCACATTACATATTTATTATCTTTTTGTGAAACAACTTCTAGTGATTTTTAATCGATAAAAAGTAAAAATATCACAAAAATGTCTGAGATGTTGTTAGTATTGAATTTTACATAATTGAGCAAGAAAATAAAAGTTAACCTATCAAACACCCTTCCATTTTCATCTCCTTTTGTTTTTGCTTACTCCTCTTTTATTTTTTTTACTATTTCGTTCTTGCCAAATAATTAGTCAACCCATTGACCTTATGTGCCTTTCTTTATTTAAACATTCTTTAAAGTTCTCATAAATAAGAGTTAAAACAAGCAAGAAGAAAATCTTAACCGCCCATTTTTTAGTGTAAAAAAACATTGTTTCGTTTATTAAAAAGGTACAAATTTTTTTTTAATTTTTTTAAATTACTGTTTTAGAAATTTTCTTTAAATTAATCAAGGAATAAGAAAAGTTATATTTGTTTTGAAAGTTTTTTTAAAGAGGCGAGAAACTTGTAAAAATTTTAATATGTTTTTCATAACATTTCTAATTTCAGTTAAATGTCATACGAATTTAATTTCAGGTTTATAAGGTTCTATTCTTTTAAGTGGATTTCATGGAAAAAAAAAAAACTAACTCAGTCTTCACGTACCCAATAAAGCAACTAGCTCAATCCAAAACCATACAAAACAAACCCAATCCAAACAATAAACAAATTAAATCAACTCTTTCCTGAACTAAAAGAAGACAATATCCAATCCAAGCAATAATAAACTAAAGATGCTGTTTCTTGAGCTGAAAATCAATATTCAAATCTTGATATAATCCTAAAACGGCAAGACAAAATAGTTTATCGCACAATATCAGAATATTATTATTATTATTATTAAAATTAGTAAAAATATATATGATATCAACTATTCACATATACTTGTTTTTATTCAAATTCATACTTAAATTTCTAAAAAAAAATAAATTTAATATAATTTTTTCGTTATATATATATTAATAAATATTTATATCATAAAAGACAAAATCATCATTAGAAAAATGTACAAAAGAATAATATATCCATTTTAAATATTGATACGGATAATAACAAAAATGAGATTCAAAAAATAATTAATAGCTTTATGTTGACTTTACATTTCATAATTGATTATGTATTCTATTAACAACAAATTTCATTAAAAGCACACTTTATAGTAAATAGTATAATAAATTATTAATTACAATATCCAATATAATTTGCTTTATAATAACTTCATTAAAAAGGTTATGAATAAAATTCTTAAATTTAATGAAAAAAATTATTTAAAAAACCTTTATGGTAAATTATTTATAATAAAATATTTATTTATTAACATTTTTTTACACTCAAATAAATCCGCTAATGGGAAGAATAACAAGGGAGAAGGCAAAGGAGTAAATGAGTGGTGACTTTGTTGACCAGTAACAAGTACCTACCACACCACCAAAGTGTCTTCTCTTCCTTTTCTTTGCATCTGACGAGTTCTGAGTTATAATCCAGTTCTCTCTGCATCTGCAGTTATAATACCGTTATCGTTCATAGGTTTGCATTGAATTGAATTGAAAATGCAGAGCAGGGGATCGAGTCACAGACTCTCAAGTATGAGTAACAATCGATCCCGCATTCCCGCACTCCTCATCTCCATGTTCGCCACTTTCGCTTCTATCTACGTCGCTGGAAGGTTCTTCTCTTTCTTTTCCTCTTCCTTCCGTTGCCGTTGCGCTTAATTTCATTTTGCTCAGTTTTTCTCTTCAGGCTTTGGCAGGATGCAGAGAATCGCGTTTACCTCATCAAAGAGCTCGACAGGATCACTGGCCAGGTCGGTTAGTTACTGCTACTCTCTCCTCACACACACTATTTTTCACTGATCTGTGATCCTCTAAATTCTTTCGCTGCAATTTCAATTACGTCGCTATCGCGATTTCCGTATGGACGAATCGCGCCTATTGCACCGGATTTTAATTTTCGCGATTGCTGATTCAATTAATGCGTTTCAATTTGATCTGAGACTGTTGATTTTATGAATTCGAGAACTGTTTGATCGCGTGTTTATTATTAGTTATTATTAAGGAATTAGGATTCACTGTGTCGTAGATCAACTGTGTGATACTGTATTATAAAATTCGATGCATTAGGAGATGGACGCGTGTTTCTACTTCTTGTTCTGGTTAATTTAACCGCGAGGTTTTCATTCTAGGGACAATCTGCTATATCTGTGGATGATACATTGAAGATCATAGCCTGCAGGTGAGTTGAATGTACTTGAACGTGTTGCTTAAAAAATTACCAGGGTTTTTTATTGATTGCTATTGGATTTTATTGATGATCTCCTTTGGACTTTGAAAGCTTGCTAATTTCTTTTGTGGCTGGTACCGTTGAATTGTATGGTTGTAGGGAACAACATAAGAAGCTTGATGCCCTTGAGACGGAACTTGCTGCGGCTAGACAAGAGGGTTTTGTTTCGAAACCCTTGATAGAGATTAATGGAACTTACTCTAGGAGAAGGCCGTTGGTTGTGATAGGTATACTGACAAAGTTTGGTCGGCAGAAGAATAGAGACGCAATCCGCAAGGCGTGGATGGGAAGTGGTATTTATATTCTTTGCCTTTTCTCTTCCTCAGAGTATATATTTGCCTGTTTTGGATTCAAAATGAATAGAATAAAAGTAAATATGAAACACGATGTAAAGAATTTATATGAAGCCTGAACTTAAGGTTTTCGGATTGAGATTCAAGTCATATTGCCGAGCTATATCATGAATCCTGAATCGTAATTTTGTATTGAACCATTAGATTCAATTATAAAGGAAAAGAATACTTAGAATATATCATATAGATGATATATAGTTTTCAATAGAAACCATTAAGATTAGAAATAGATAAAAATAACATAAGAAGTCATATAAAACAAAATTATTAGTTATATCTAAAGTTTGTGAAGTCTTTATTTTAGGAGAATGGAAATGAAACAATTAAACAGCTAGATAGTGTATATGCATTGAATGGGTGAGTAATAAACAAAGTTGAAATAATCAAATAGGATATGTTCACTAGTGTTCTTCCAAATTCCTTTTCATTTTAAAATTTAAGCTCACATGTTTCTTTTATTTATTTTTCATGAGAATTGGTGAAAAGTTAAAATCATATAAATTGTTGAATTGAATTAATTCTACGAATTTCATAGATTCGTTCATGTGTCTTGAGATATAAATTCATGTAAGATTCATCTTGGAATATGAATGGGTAGATAGTAAAAACGTATCCAATCATAAGATTCGAATATAGTGAATCTTAAGATTCTGGAAACTATGTCAAAAACATAAATTTGTGGCTTTAAATCACTATTGCCGCATGTTGATAATGAGTTTCAATATAATATCTGTTTGCTAAGAAATCATTTCCCTTTGCTCCTCTCATCATTTCCACACTTGAAAGAAGACTCAGTATCGTCTTATTGATGTACTTTAATTCCTTTAATATCTGTTATTGATCATGAATCATAAGAAAACTCTATAATAGAAACTCTGTTTTTTAGTATATCTCATGTATTGATTTATTTAATTGATTCTGATAGGAGTTATTTCCAGAAATGATGAAAATTTGTTTTCAAATATATCTTTTATTGGATAGTTTGTTAACAGCTTCCATGACTAAGATTATCATTTAGATGTGATTTTTTTAAAGCACTATTTTTGTAGGGGCATCTTTGAAGAAAATTGAAGATGGAAAGGGCATCATCGTGCGATTTGTTATTGGTAGAAGGTTCAAATTCCTACTTTTAGACTTGTATGAGTTGGGGTGTGTGCGGGTAATTGGAATTTGGAACGTTGGTTTTATGTTACATATACTTTTTGCAGTGAAAATCGTGGAGACAATCTGGATACGGACATTGCTCGTGAGAATAGGCTGACTAATGACTTCATAATTCTTGTATGTTCAATTAATTTAAGGATTTTATCTCTTCATGTCGTTTGAAACTTTTTATTTTATTAGAACTGCAAATTTTCTGGTTATTCTAGGTTTATCATTTGGCATTTGCTTTTCTGTGAAAATCATTGTTATTTGTCTCATTCTGAATTTGGAAATAGATCCTCCAGACTGCTGAGTATAATTTTTAGATTACATTTCAATAGTATCCTCCACATGCAAAAGTTGAATCTACCTAGTTGCTAAAAGTTAGAACCATAAAAATTTTCACCACTTAGAATTCTGAAGCAAACAATTTGTCACCAGTTGTGCCAGTCAAGTTAGACCAGCACAACTTGACTGGCACAACTGGTGCCAGTCAGGAAAAACCTGTTTCAATAACTTGACTTTTTTATCGTAGGTATTTCACTGATCATTTTGTTATTTGATTCTTCCATTTCCAAAGGTTAAAATCACATTTTTTTTCTTCTAAATAAAACTATATTTGAGTTGGCATCAATCTTGCGTTGACATCATTATATTCATGCTACAATAATTTTTTCAGACTGTAGTTTAGATAAGTAAGCAGATGTGGGATTAAAAAGTAATACATTTGCGGTTGCTTAACTTGGTGCTCGTAATGTATGTTGTGACTTCTTTCGAGCGGAGAATAAGATTCAAGAGCATAAGGTAGTTTGCTCACCTCCAAATCTTATGCCGACAGGATAATCACGTGGAAACAAATGATGCATTGCCAAAGAAGGCTAAGTTGTTCTTTGCTCATGCTGCGGACAAATGGGATGCTGAGTTCTATGCTAAACTCAATGATGATATTTACGTAAATATTGGTAAGTTTTCCTTTGACTGGATGAGGTGATTATTGTTAATAATGTAATTTGTGTAATATTTCTCTTAGAAAGTATAGAAAGTAAATTTAGGCATAGCTCAATCTTACAAAATTAACAAGCTTGGAAGGTGTGTTTTTCATTCACATATATAATATAATTTGGTCATATCTGGTCCAACAATTTCATTGCTTGTGTAATATGTTTATGTTCTTGTAATTGAACTCCTCTGATAAATCCTCCCATGCATTAGAGAACTCCCTTTTTACAGATAGGAGTATGATCTTATGACCTCAAGTTTCTGGGTGTTATCATATGGATGGGGTTTTCCTGTAAGTGAAAGTGCAATTTTATCATTAAAATGGTGCTTTTCATGAACTCGAGGAGTGTTTGGATGGGGTTTTAGGAAAAAGGAAAAAACCACTAAAATATCACTTTCTTCTTAAAGCTACATTTATAGCTTCTTAAAATTATCTCTGATATTTTTTGTAATTACAATAGAACCATTATCCTCATCTCCATCTTCCTCCTCTCTCTGACCATTCCGTGGCATTTCTGTGTCTCTTCTCTCAACATTCCTCATGGCTTGATTTCTTTGCATCTTGAATTGGACTTGTGGCTTGGGCTATTGTTGTTCGATCTTGGTATGCCCCTCTTCCTATTTTTCTAGTCACTTAGGTTTGATCTGATTTTCAATTTTTTGTTCCTATTTGTAGCAAAAAAAAAAAAAAATTGGAAAAATAAAAAAGGTTATACACCTTTGTTTTTGAGAAATCTCTTTTTCTTTCAAAAAGTAATTTAATATTGAACTTTTTGTTGACTGTTTAAGAGATGGACTTGGAGTGCCCTCTAGCCTCGTAAGGAGTTGTCATGTTTACTCTAAGTAGTGGCAGTAGCTAATAATCAGCCATACGGTTGGTCTAAAGCATACTAAGGACTCATTTCTTTACACTTTCTTTTTTAAGAAAAAAAACCATATTTTTAATTAAATAAATGTGTTTAATTTACGTATAACAAATGAGTTTTATGGTTTTTCATTTGGAAAGGCTTATTACTGTTTTGCTTGGAAGTGAAAAATAATAGCTTCTGAGTAAAAGTTATATCATAGAATCACTGTTTTAGCCTCGAGATTTTCGTGCTTATAAGAAATTGCAGATTGCGTAGGCCCTCTTGCAGTTGTATGTTAAGAAAATTTGATATGATGGCTATATAATATGATACCGATGGCTATTTTCTGTCATCTTTATAAGTTCATCTTAAAACAGTTTTGATAGTCTTGTTTGGAAAAATTATCAATCTTTCAGCAGAAGGTTGTTGCTTGTCCTATGTAGTAGTGATCTGTTCTTTCTGTTTTTCTTAACTTGCAAATACAAATGTGTATTCCTTCTTTTATATATGTTAAGAACTTCATGCCTTGTCATACCAAGACCTTCGTACTTACATAGAGAAATCTGTCATGCTTTTAAAACATTAAAATTTCATGTTACATAATATTTAGTAGCTTAATTGAAACATTCTCATCGTAGATGGTTGCATGCTTCTGATGGAAACTACAACCTATTAGATACATATACGAAAAAGAAAATATTTCTCTTGATAGAAACTGAGGTTCTTGTGGAGTAATCTTCAAGTTTCATCTTATTAGACATCTATTATCCAAGATTGTATTATTAGACTACAACCTATTACCAAGTTCTAAATATATAAAGCAGCAACAAGAATAGAGGAAATATATTAAAGAAAACAAAGAAGAAAAAAATTATATAAATTGTTCCTTTTATGATTGTATGATAACATTTTACTGTGTGCTCGCTCCCCCACCATATTTAATAAAATTCCAGAGAACTTGTTACCCATTTTTAGATGTACATGTGTCTTACCACTTGATTTTTCCTTGCACAGATGCCTTGGGAGCTACACTTGCTACTCACTTGGACAAACCACGTGTTTACATGGGATGCATGAAATCAGGCGAAGTTTTCTCTGAGCTGTGAGCGCCTTAAGTTGCTTAAAATGTTTTATTTTATGTGCTCTATAGAGAACATATTTTATGATTCTCACACTGGTATCTTGAAATATTACAGGAACCATAAATGGTATGAACCAGAATGGTGGAAATTTGGTGACAAAAAATCGTAAGCCAAGCAACCGGTTATTTCGTATGACTGAACAAACTGCATTTAGTTTACTGCATGTCAAACTTGTATAAATTAGTCATGAATTATGCAGTATTTTCCAGTTTTTAATAGCTGAAAGTTATATCTTTGGTGAAACAGTTTTTTTTTTCTTTTTCACGATATTCTGCAACTGAATTTGTTGATCCCATATGTAAAACTGCAATACATTTTTTTACTTTTGGTTCACAAAACAATACTTTTGTGAGAAGCCCATTACATGACCTTGTTGAATATATAACTGTTGGAACTAATTAACAAACTAAATTTTTATGTTGTCTTATTTTAAATAAAATTCATATTGACTGATAGGTTAAATTTGTTTTTATCTTATTTTTTAGACACTATTTTTTAGTCAGTTTATTAATTGATAGTTTTTCTGTTTTACTCATGTTCTATAAATATGTTGACTTTTATATGAATAAAATGTTTTCTGCGCACACAAATCCTAATAAAAAATAATCTACAGACATGATTATATATTATTACAGTACCAAAATGTAAAGTCCATGAGAAATTTCTGTAACCCTATAATGTGAGTTGAATATTTCATGTATTTAGTGTTTTGGTGCACAACTCTGAATGCATTGAGGTACCCTAACCATTATAAATATTTTTCTTAATGTCATCTATATCCTCTTGAAATGATGATCAAATCTCCTGCTCAACAGATACTTTCGCCATGCATCAGGAGAGATGTATGTTATATCACGAGCTTTGGCTAAATTTATATCAATAAACAGGTCAGATATTCTCCTGCCTGCACTCATATACTGTTAGTTGCCGTTTATGCATTAATCTTGAATCTGTTCACTTGACAGATCTATTCTTCGTACATATGCCCACGATGATGTGAGCGCTGGATCCTGGTTTATTGGGCTTGATGTGAAGCATGTTGATGAGGCAAAGTTTTGTTGTTCATCTTGGTCAACAGGTCTCCCTCTCTATCCATGTGTATTACATGTGCATGTGTGTTAGTTCAAAATTCATGTGCTAGTTAAAGTATACAAGAAATTTATATAGAAAAATTACTTACCATAATGGTTGACGTCAAATTTTAAAGTATACATGATTATGTTTTTCAGGAGCAATCTGTGCAGGTGTTTGAGTTCATTCCAGTTTGTGAAAGACCGCAAACGTAATACATGAGTCATGTTACAAGGTTTGCTTCCTAAGATTTTTTAATTTCTATTGGAAGCGGAGTGCCTCATAGAGATGTCTTTGGGGAAGTTGTTTGATGTCCATCGAACAAACACAGTTTCATCTTATGAACATAGTTGGCTGGTTGAGAAGATAAAGGTTTACTTGCAGTTATTACTATAGGCAGGCAACATCGAGCAGCAAACAAAACTTCAGCTTCTCACCTAGGTTTTTTTTTTTTTTTTCCTGCAAGGGCTGGCTACCTATAAATTGGTTTCTATCATTCTTGGATTCCTTCTTTCTTTTTCGTGAGATAGGGGAAGAGGACTCCCATTACTTAAAGAACTTCCAAAAATGTACTTGTGGAAGTATTTATAGGAATGACATGGTGACTCATAATCTCATTTGCAGTTAAGGGAACTTTGTTTTTGTATATGAAATAGGCAGTGAATTTTGAGTCGTGATTATGTTTTATTCATATAAGATAACTTTTTCTATCGGCTTTCATATAAGTTAACTATTTAAAGTTAGAATCTTAAGATTCGTAATAGAATAACGTAATTCATCATTTGACATCAAAAGCAAAACATAACACGGGGTGAAAATCAGATCTATTTGTTATCTCTAGATTACCAATACTTTGAAACCAAAACCAACATATATGTATGTAAAAACTAAGGACAATAACAGATTGCCCATGTTTCCACCTATACTTGACCATTATTTATCATTGTACAAAGGAATAACATTTCCTCAGTCAATAAATGATAGCCCCAAGCAGTCTCACGATGAACCATTAAGGAAATGTGCTAGTGCCCTGTCCGTACGGTTGTCATTCAGAACCAGAGCTTCAGCAACGCTATTTGATGAAAATCCCATTTCACGTAGAAGTGTGTAGCCTTTGACAAATTCTTCAACCTTTAAATGAGAAATACATCAAGTCAGAAAAATTAAGTAATCAGTAAAGACTCACAGATCTTCTGGGTGCTACTGTGGCAGCTGGAAACGTAAATAAAAGAATTTTAGCAATAATCTAAACAAGAAAACATCAAACCATCAGATGGTATTCAACCAACAGAAAATACAATGCGATGATTACTTTGAAAACCATAAACATTCATCCAATGCGGTCAGTACCAACAATACAAACAACCATGTGATGTAATTTACAGTATGCACCCCTTCAATACAGGTTTAGTCCTGGCCATCATCCTAAGAATGACAAAGCAAAAAGCTTAGAAATAAGATCAAAGCTCGGAAAGCTCCTGAAATTCTCTAATGCTAAGAAAAGGCCTTTCTAAGGTAGGCCAATTATATTCGATTTGGAAGCAGACTCCAAATGAGCTGGAAAAGCTTTTAACATAATGCAAACAAGAAGTACACAATTAGTCAACTTTAATCAATGTTTTAAAACTAGATCTACAATCAAACGAGTGAAGACATTGGTTCACAATTTATGTCGAACCTCGATCAAACTGGTAGAAATAAAGTTTATATTTTTAGATTTTTTAATATTTTAAGTGAAGCAATAGTATAAAATTATAAAACATGATACATAAAATTGCAAATTAATATAAAAGGCTAAATTGTATGTTCTATAAGATAAAATAATTAATAACAATTGGCCATAATGCCTGCATAACTATGTGTAAGTATGTATTTTTATTTACCTCAATGTTTCAGATTAAATTCAAAATATTAAAAAACAAGTTAAAAATTTTAAATTTTTAAATACCGGTTCAAACTGATTTGCTACACCAGTTCTTTAGCAGTCATTCATCACCAATTTTGAAATTAGCCGGTTTTTATCGTTTAACTGACCCGTCACTAGACAAGTTCCTCTGTTAGACTGGTCAAACTAGCTAGTTCGGTCTAGTTTCTGAAAACTATGACTTGAATAGAAACTTAGGTCAAAACTCTTCCATTTAGGCTTAAAGCATAACATGTAAGAATAAAAGCAACTCTCCTTAATGATCCTCTCCTTGCCCAGACTGAGAGACGTGGTAAGAAGAAGACAATCAATCAAGACAGACCTCCAAATTTGTACACATTGTTTAGCTAACTATCTATTAAACTGATCACTTTATCATTCTTGGAAAAAGAATCAACTCCATGACTAAAAGCAAGTTCACAGAAATAATCTGGAGAGAAAGTCTAGAATGAAGGGAAGAACCATTTGGATTACAAAGAATTATTCAATCAACATGGTCACTACGAAGACAGAGATGCATGACATTATTTTCAGAATCATAATCATACTTTTCATCAATGTTATTATCTGAAACATCACGTCAACAATGAGTTTCAGTGATCATAACTTACTTTGGTTGGATTATCACCATAATTTTCAACAGCAATTGGAACAGCTTCTTGGCTGAGCCCCATAGCTATAAATTTGCTCACAATGGAATCCAAACCAGAAACCTAAAAAAAAAAAAAAAAAAAATAAGTTTTATTTTACACTGAAAATTGGAACTTGGAAACAGTAAATGATTTATATGTATACAGAAAAACAGTGCTCCGAATTCATTACAGATTAACAAATAGTAATCTATCACCTCTGCATAATAAATACAGGAAAAAAATTCTTAAACCCCATAACTTGTAACTACTTCCTCTAAATCAAGAACAAACCTTTGCTGTTGACGAATCAGAAACTTTAGTCGGGGTATTTTCTGATCCAAATTTGCTCCAATTTGGGTTATCCTTATCCGCTTCAGCTAAAATTTTTCTCTCTAGTTCAAAATCAAATTGGAAGTTGCTCCTTGGATTATCTCCCGCATGAGATGATAAATGAGGCTGCAAAATGGTCAAAACAATTAAAAGATCATATTCAACTATTGAAACAGACCAAGTCAATTATGCAAAGCTTTAGAATTTTCACACTTGGCATGAGGAAGAACAGCCTCAGAGTGAATTTTACGCAAAATTCGCCCTGCTTCACCAACATCCAAAATGGACTTCACAAGGTAATTGTATCCGTTCAAATTATAAATCATCATCACAAGCATTAAAACGTAGAGTAATTTAGAAATTCTCTCATTCACAAAAATACGAGCAAAGCAAATCTTACCGGCGGTGTGATCCTATATTCTGGCTTTATAGCAACCCTAACGCCAAATCCTAATCCTGCTGCACATTCAATTCAATAGGAACATTCAACTTCACCGCCGTAAAAACGCATCTGAATCAAATTTTCTTTCATTTCCGCAAATTTCAAGAAAGAACAAAAAACAAACGAAAACTTAAACCCTTGATCATTGAGAGAGAGAGGGTTACAGGAAGGAGTGGGATTCTGCTGATACGGTGACGGTGATGGTGGCGGACGGTACATCGGAACTTGTGGGCCCGACCTGCTTCTGAAATCGTAGTCCATCGGGTAAGCGTGTACCATACCACTTACGATTCGGATTCCAACTTCGCCTTTTAAGTTTTTGTTTTCTTTGAGTGATCAAACAAAATGTTTACTCAAATAGTTATTTGACTTTTGACTAATTATCAGCAAAAGAAATTGACCAATCAAAGTTGAATTGAGCTCTAAAATGGAAAATTGTTGATAGCTAAATTTGTTCACTTAGCCATTAGATAGACATGTTAATGCACGCTAAAGTTGAATGATTTTAGTTTTATTTTTTATATAATTCTTTTTACTTTTTTTAATTTTTATAATATCAAGTCACTCAATTTAAAAAATTTAACAAACTAAGGGTTCAATTAAAATTTTCAATTCTTTAAAATGCAACCATATGATTATTTGTTGAAATAAGGAGGAAAAAAAATAGGTTAAATATGATAAATGCAAATTTATTTGATGACCTTTTGGCTAAAATTGAACTAATTTGATAATTCTAAGTTAATGTTGTTGGTTTTATATATTGTCACTCTATACATAATTATAAGTTGTATTATGCATAAATTGAATTTCATCAATTTGGTTGCTAAAGATTTCAAACTTAATAGGATGAAAAAAATAGTTACATTGTAATTGAAAAATTTGAAGGATTTGATTGAATTTGAACCAAAATAAAATAAATAAACAATTACATAAGAAGGTGATTAAGTGGTTTGGTGAAAATCCCCGGTATTGTGTTGTATAGGTTTCTGCTTTGCTCTTCAAAATAAATTGTATTGAATCAAATTTTAACTTTAGTTTTATCCACAGATGCTTTATATAATCAAGTTATTGTTTTAATGATTTATTCTTTTAAAATGAGTGAATATGTAATGACAAAGACCTTGTTTAATAAAGCCAGCGGAAAACTAGTTGAAAGAGAAAAACTATACATATATATATATATATATATATATATATATATGTAGAAAATAAAAATAAAATGTTAAAACATGTGCTATTAAATAAATAATTATATGAGCAATTTGGGGTCGGAATACCTGGTAAATTTTGTATTCTTGTGAAATAGTACTGTATAGTTTCCACTAAGAATTAACATATTTATGTGAGACTTCATGCATAATTTCTGCTACACTTGTTGAAACTCCAAAATCAAATGTTAAAACTGTTGAATTTCTATATTTCGATACAACAAAATTACAATTCATTAATCCAAAATCCTATGCTCCCACATATTGGCTGAGAGACAAACAATAGAGTCCTTCCTGTCTTTACATCAGATACATTCCTACAACGAAAAATGAGGCCTACTTCATCAAGGGCGAACACAATCTAGAACTAGAAAGAACACTTGCTATGTTACATAAAGGGATACAAAATTACAATCCAAATATGGGGTCATTTGCACCAAATATAGAAGAACTAAACTGTCTCGTATTCAAATCATTGCCATCCAAGGCTGGACCAAAACGATCCAGCCACTGTGTTGGACTTGCAGTTTCATTCTCCTCCACCCACTCAGAAGTCATGTCCATATCATCTAATTGGAGCAGATCAACTTCTGAAGACTTAGCATTCATCTGTCTAGCTAACTTGAGATTGTAGTTTATATAAACGAGGTCATTCAATGTTTCTCTATCAATCTTGTTCCGCTTCTCAGAGTGAATTTGCCTGAAGTTACTCCACTGTCTGTGAAATGAGAAGGTGCTACAAACCTGACTTAATATTCTAATGGCAACTCGCTGCAACCCTGGAGCAGAATCACCATACTGCTCCCACCAAAGCCCTACAACGAGAAAACAATGAGTGTGCAGAATAACTAACGTACTGAGTAACGGTATCAGCATAGTTGCAAATAAAATTAGTTGAATTGAAAAAAGTAAATAGAAAACAACAAAAATCACATTCTTATGAAACATGCTTCAAAATCCATTGCACAAGATAAATAACAGATTGAAACAATCAGCATCCTTGGCACTGCTTCATTAATACAATTGTTATGATGCTTTACAATCAAAGCATGGTCTGGCATTCGCTAACGATAGACATGTCAGAAACATTTTGTTGAGTCGTTCTGTAATGAACAATTACAAATACCAAAAGCACAAAGCATAGTGAAGGACACATTTAAGCTTGATGTGGTCGTCATCCCTCCCAAAAGATAAAAAAGGGCATATAAATAACAATTAAACCAAATGAAACGAGTTGTTGTTCCTGGAGGCTAGGACTCTCCAAGTTTCTCAGAATGCAACTGAAGGAGAAATCAGATGCCAACTAGTTGTCCGGTGAATGAAACAAAAAAAAAATACAATAAAAGGTCTTATTAATCAGAAATGAACTGAAAAAAAGTCCTACATTTAGTTTCGCATAACCTATCTTTTCAAATGCTCATTTATTACTTAATCAACTATCCTTCCACAAGTCCCCTCACCTAAAAAATAAAACCCAACTTTGTCCAAACTGGGGAATTAGGTTCAATAACTAGTTGTGCATTTTACCCCCAAAATACACGTTTTCTTTACCGAAAAACCATGTTGAAGTTGGTCACTAATATTCACAAAATTTATGTAGGACTGAACAATGCAGCTTAATATGAACCTCATCAGAAAATTGACTGATTGAAAATGTATCAAGGGGCACTATTTAAAACTTACAGGGAGCAACTGTATGCCTTGCCTCCTTTGCTAGGCTACAGCCAAACATGCCATGTGCCTTTGTAAAAGTATAGATTTGATTAGTGATGTCACGCCTCATGTCTGGTACAGGCAGCAATTTCTCCAGAACATTAAAGAAGTCTTCTTTTATGGAAGAAATAAATTTTATTTCAGGATTGTATTGAATACTGGGGTTCAAAAAGGCAGCAGCAGCATGTAGAGGTGAATGGAGTTGGTCTCGCCACTTTTTATCAACTATATCTAAGAATGTCTTACACTTGTTCTCATCCATTATGTAGTATGTCCTGATTGATTCTTTGGCCCTGGTCATTAGCTCATATATGGAACCTACAGTTGGTTTCCCTTCTGATACTTCCCTCAATACTTTCAAAAAAGGCTCAGAGATGGCCACACACTCTTCCACTGTCCTCCAGAAATCACCATCTTCAGCAATTGCAATACAAGAAAGACTCTGTGGTTTATTTGCATAGGAAGGGTTTGAGGCATATTCATGGCTGTGGAACATATTCTTCAATCTTGTTCTCAACCTCAACATAGACTGTAAAGACATAAAGGTGGATACACACTTTGTGATCCCAGTCCTGACTAGTTCCTGACCCCCAGTGTACTTCTTCATAAGATCAAGCAATGCCGCATTATTGTATATTAACTTTGATATCGTTTGTGCTTGTAAAATACATCTAGTAATCCAATCAACCTTGGAGAATTCCTCCAAGATTAGGTTTAAACATTGAGAGGCACAAGGAGATACAAATATAGTTCCATAGCTCTGCACAATATGATTAGCAATACCAGTATAGTTAACACTGCTGTCCATAATAATTTGCACAACATTTTCTACGCCAAATTCTTGAATTACAGAATCAAAAAGATCAGCCAGCCACTTCGTGTTCTTGAAATATGGAGAGGCATCCACAGATTTATGGAAAAAGGTCCTGGATGGTGAAGAGACTAAGAAATTAATTATGGCCTTTGATTTATAATCAGTCCATGTGTCTGCAATGATGGTACAACCTGTAGTTGCCCACTCTTTCTCAACATCTTTTGACTTTAAGCCCACTTCTAATTTTATCTTTTCCAACCATGTTGTTTTCAGGATTTCTGCTGATGGACCAGTAAATCCAGGACCACACTTTGCAATGGCATCAATCATCAACTGATAGGATGAAGACCGTGCAACACTAAAGTCTAACTTATTCTCAAAAAAGAATAGAGCAATACTTCTCTCTGCATTCTCTTGGTTGTTTGTAGAGGAAGGGATCATAAGATTGCCAGTGGGGAAAATCTTCATAAGAGGGGATACTTCATCCAAAGATACAAGAGCTTTAGTAGCCGAAAGATTACTGGGTGACTTGACTTCTGCTAGTTTTTGCTTCTTCACACAAGACGTTTCTTTGACTTCTTCCTTTGATGCTATTATACCCCTTACTCTATCTGTAACATCATCTCTGACCTTGCTACAAGGGTTTACCCCTTTACTTGGGAATCTAGATAAATGATGTTTCAACCTACTTATGCCACCATTCAGAACTCTTTGGCAAAATTTACATCTTACCTTGTTTCCATCTAATTTCTCTGCATATTCCCAACAGACATCTTTTTCTCGAACCACTGCCAGAGTTCAAATAAAAAAATAAAATCAGCACATTATATGATAAGCTGTTCTTTGATTCTGTTAATTTATTACATGTACATCAGAGTAACCAAGACTAAGTTAACAAAATAGTCAAATTATAAATGAGAGATTGGCAAAAGGAAAAATAAAAATTGTTATCTAAACTCCCTGAAGAAAATGGCATTCATACGGTAAGAAGAATATTAAAGTAGAAGCTAATGAATTCATTGGGATATAAATAATTACTCAATACCCTGTCCCATGGTCTCAAATTGTGGTTGCAGTTCCAAATGTGGTCACAGTTGCATCCACTGTGATTGCTGTTATGCTTATTATGGCCATTGTAGCTTGAATTTATTTTATGTTTGCACCAAATATAATTCTTCGTGACTCATTTTAAACATTCTACATCTCTTGTTCTTCTCCCTCCTGAATTCCACCTCTCCCTCGTTACAAGCTCTTTATCATTTTACTATATATCTAACCCATCAAAAATCCATATAAATTTAACAAAAGAGGAAGAATGAAAAAGTAATTATGAGGATTATGAAGCACGTTTCGGCCCTATGCAGACATTTCATAGACTGTGCAGTGCATTTTCCTGTGATTACCAAAAACAGTGCAATTGTGGTGTGATACTACATGCTAGGTCCATTAATGATACAATCAGCTTCCCTGTTGTTTTAGAAGACAGGCATAGCAGAAAAAAAAAAAAAAAAAAAAAAGCTTCAACTTACTTTAGGATGCAGTAACGTAGCTGCTGGAGTACAAGTATATGGCAACCTACCCGACAAGATCAAACCGGAAACTAGAGTAAGCATCTCATCAGAAACGCAACACACTAACATAAACCACGATTATTCAAGCACAAAGTCATAATTCAACAATTGAAGCAATGCACACGAATAAAAACTAAAGTGGTTCACTGAATTCTTTCAAGGTACAGAGTAATCCATAACATGATTCAACTCTACGGTTGCTTGTAAAAGCATTAAGTGATGTCAAGCATCAAATTCAAATAATCTTCAATTTTACTCATTTTGCAAACACGTGAAGATATTCCAATCTTTCAAAGAAATTGAATAAATCTTCCTTCCAGAATCTATTTTGCGAAAATAGATCGAGAACATCAATTGCATTTAAAACAAATAAAAATGATGAAGATGAGATGATAATGAGATAGCGAGAAATTTGGAGCTTACGGAGTGTGAGAGATTGGTCAATCCCGACGGAGAGATAAACGGAGGTCTCGGATTTCAATAATTTTTCGATTTATCGCGATATTTTCGAGCTAGGGTTTATGCTGCGGTGTATCCTCGCTCTTATCTTTTTCTCTCTCTCCTCTCCTGTCACTAACTTTTTTATCTTCTCTTAGTATTTCTCGTTTTTCGATTTTACTTTTGCTTTATTTTTTGTTTTACATAGTAGCATCTCTCTTGGCCTACCGCGTTTCCTTTTGGCGATATCTCGCGCATATTTAACCAATGATAGAGAACCAGATGGGATTTAGCCAGCAGAAGATTATGAAGGGATAAATAAATCATCACATAGAGTATAAGTGAAGTAAGAGAAAATAAAGTTACAAATTATTTACATTAATTTAAATTGAGTTAATACGATAAACTTCACTATCCTGTTAATTTACTAATGGTATTGTTAAAAAAGCAAAAGTGAAAATCTATTAATAAAAATAAATAACTTTCATATTCACAAGTGGGAAAGAGATAATATATTTTAAGAAAAAATAATTATGTAAAAAAAATAATGATGATTAAATAAAAAGGTGGGTGATTTAGGATATATTGGAGTGCATAAAATTTAGTACTTTAGTATTGGGATCATTTATTTATATTTTTTTTCTAATTTTTTATTTTAAAATAATATAAGAATATGAAATATGTATATTATGAAAAGAATATTTAACATATGGTTATATTATTGAGTTTTTTTATTTTAAAATATAATTAAAAAAATATTAGATATATATGAAAAAAAAGGTAAAATCTCCTTATATATATATATATATATATATATAGACACTCTTTGTTATAGATTGTCTCCAGTAGTTTCTCAATATTTTTATCCCTCCTCATAATAAGAATAATTTTAACATTCATGTACACATATAAAAAAAATTCAGTTAAGTAGACTAAACAAATCAGGGAAATTATTGATAAAATCGTAATTTTATTTTTTTTCTCTCTCCAAATATCAATATTAATATTCTTAAATTCATTTGTTCCAAATTTTGACATATGTTCTTAATTTTCAGTCTAAAATCAAAGTTGCTCTAATAACTCAATATGTAACATTTGTTATTTCACCTTTTTCTCAACAAATAACATGCATTATTTGTTACTTGTTTTCCTTCAATGTTCCATAGTAAAATTATAGATATAAAAAGTTGTACACTTTAATTCAATTGACAAACGACCTTAAAATCAAACTTAACCATTAAAATACATATCTTACTCGCTGCCAATCAGATACTTAAAAATCAGAGTTGTCTAATTCACCGTCTCGGCACAGTTTATAGGCTAAAAAAAATTATTCAACTTAATCTACTTTATTCTTTTAATCCTAAAAAAATGTAACCCAACTTTACTCACTAACTGTTAGAAAAAAAAAAAACTGTTAACAAATTCAAAATTTATAAATCGTTGACTAACTTTCAACTTAAATAACCATTATCGTGGGTGTTCTTTTTTATATATTATTTAACTTTCTATTTTTACTAAATCTAACTAAATTCACACTTTGATATTTAACATAAGAATAAGGTATAGTGGTTTCACATTTTAAGAAATAAATAGATTACACAAAAATAGACTAATATGATAATATTAAAATTAAAGAGTATATGTTTAGATAAAAGATAAAATATATTTTTTTAACTTACGGACTTCTCAACTCAAAATTAAGAAATGCATAATTATATAAATATCTTATTTTTTAAAATCAAAACCAAAAATATCAAAGAAAAAACAACATTATACTCCAACCATCAAAATGAACTATATATAAGAAAGTGGTTGTATGTAACAATTAATACTAGGTAAGATTTAAGATTAGAATCATCACTAGTATTATAAAAAGGACTTTTCACATTTGATATTTTAAACTAATTATTGTAAGTTCTTTAATAATTAATCAATCCATTATAATCAATTCTCAAAAATTTAATGGGACCTTATAATCAATCTATTTTCACACATATCAAATAAGAAAAATATCAGATCCCTGTTCCTTAATGACTTGATGATTATTTTTATCTTTTGATTTTTTTCCCTCCCTTCCTTCTTTTTGTCTTTTTTTATGGTTAAAACAGTTAACCTACATACAAATAAAAAAAATCGGCAACCTAAGTTTTTAAATTGTATATTTATTTTATTTATTAAAGAAGAGGAAAGAAAAATTATATTATAATTTAAAATAAAATTCTCACTCACTCTATTAACCTTTTAAGAGTAAGAATCATCATAGTAACTCTTTTTTTATGATATTTAATTTAAATATTCTTACAATCTCCCACTTTATCCATCTTAATACTTGAAGATTGAACAATGATAAAAATGTACTCTTCATCAAAATAATCAAGTCATCATCCATAATTAGAATTAAATCAATAATGACAATCCATGTTAAGAAGTAACACATTTTTCTTTCATGTATCATAAATCAATTCAATTCTTAAAAATTTAAAGTACACTGTAATATTTGATTTAAATACACATATTATATATATATATATATATATATATATATATATATATATATGTGTGTGTGTGTGTGTTATCATACCCAAACAATGTATGCACATAATATAATGTGGATAACAAACATAAATAAGCACAAACATAACTTTAATTGAATTCATAAGTTTCAGGCAATATAAGCAAATTATTTATACATATCATACTAATACTAATCATGCTACTAAAGACTTATCAATTATTCTCATGTATCTCAATTGATTAACATTAATATGCTCAATTGACACTTTTTGTTTTTGTATTTCATCCTTAAATCCATGTGTTTTGCACCTTTGACATACTTGTCACTTTTAGAAAAGATAACAGTTGTAGAATTATCACAATAAATTCTCAATATTCTAGATATATATTATCCACAACATTAAGCCCTCAAATAAAGTTATGATGCATGAATTGTGGCTTCAAAGCCTACCACAAATCCAGTTCAAATAAACTCTTGTGCACTTTTCCACGAGATTTCTCCTTCAGCCAGCATAAAGATATAACCAAATGTATTTGATTTTCTTTAGTCTATACATCCAACATAATTTGAATATGAGTAACCTATCACTTTAAGGTTATGTGATCCTAGTTGTGACATCTAACATGTACAGACAAAGTCTATTATCTTAAATTTGATAAAATTTTGACAACATTTCATATTGATCTACTTCAAAGTACAGGAAATAAAAACACAGCACCACAATCAACTATGCACTTAAACAACAACACAAAACAGTTTCAATTGAAATTTCACTAAACTTAAGGTTAAACTTATAATGTATATGTATTAACAAATTATAAAAAATAATTTTTCCAAACTATCCAATTAGACATTTAAGATTTAAAACAAATAATATTCAACCATTCACACTAAATCTCAAACAGTAACTAAAGTTTGCTTGAATATAATATTAAATAAAACTATTACAACAAAAACAAAGTATATCATCCCAATATATCACAATACATCTTACAACATATTATAATAATTCCTATTGTAAATGTAAACTATATTTTTCCATTTAATTTCCCTATAATATATTTTATAAATTTCCTATAATTTAAATTTTAACAAAATAATAATAAATAATTAAGTTTCTTATAGAGACTAAAATAATTAATTAGTTCCTATCTTAAATTCTAATTTATAATTTTGATCATCTTGTAGTATTTCTTTCTAGACAAAATTTAATTTCAATATTTCAAATCTAAGAAACTAATTATTACATTTAAAATTAAACAAAAATTATAATACTATACAAATTCAACGGAGACTTGAATTTGAATGAGTGAAGCAGTGGGCAACGTGCCCCAATGTAGTCATGAATTATCACTTATGTGTAGGGTATTGAAAATTCTTTTATAATTAATAATTAATTATCACTTGTCACCTAAATTGAAAAGAGAGAATAATAGGAAAAACATTAAAGTGGTGCAATTTGATTTTGTGTTTCAGAAAATGGACAGAAAAAAAAATATTTATTAAAATAGATAAATAATAAGAGTGAAATGGTATGACAATGACATTATTTTTTAAGTAGAGGTTTATTAAAAAAAAATCTCACTAAAAAAATCATTTATTTGTGGTTAGTTGAACCAAAATTGTACTTCCTTGTAACTGAAATGGTGGGACATGCGTTATATTATTTATGTTCATAAAATTAAACTAAAAGTAATTAACTTGTAACCTTCTAACGTTTAAAATATTCTACCGTTTAAAATAAATAAAGAACAAAAAGTGAAAATGAAATTAAGTTATAACTTACATTTAAAAAAATAAAAATGAAATTAAATTATAATCACCTCAATATTTAAAATAATTAAAAATAAAAAAATAAAAGAAATTAAATTATCAAATAACAAATTCAAGACAGGCAAAAAAAATAAAAAATAACATAAGGCTATTTTATTTTGTTCAGTTCAAGAATTATACAAACATAACAGTAAAAGATACTATGAGTGTATTATTTCAATATTATTATTTTCAACAACCAAAATCTTATTACTCTGCCACGATTTCACTTTAATTATTTTAACTAAAATTGTAGGAAGTATATACAATTTCAATATTATTAGTTTCAATAAAAATGATGTATCATTAAGACGATTTCTTTGTACCAAGATTTTCATAAAACCTTTTTAAAAATTAAGAATAATTATAAATAAGAAGAAGATGACTTGATGATGGTTAAGTGATATTTTAAAAAAAGAAGATGTAAGCAATTAAAAGGATAAAAAATGTAAATTATGACCTTTATGAAATATTGAGTCTTATTTTAAGAATTTTTTTAATATTTTTTGTTAATAAATTTATGCAAGCAAATTCCACCTTGTAATTTTTATGAAGTTTTAATTTCTTTTCTAATTAAATGTACTCTCTTGAAGCTCATAATCTAATTCTCCCTATAATTAAGTTTTTGTAATTCTTTAAAATGTCAAAGACTTCAAACAAAGTATCTTAATCCAAATAAATATACTTAATAGGGATGATTACTTCTTTTACATTCATATATTTCATTATTCACCTTATAATAAAAGTTTCTATTTTATTTTTTTCATATTGATAATCCGAAAAATTCAAAAGTTATTTTTGCTTTTTAAATTACATAATGTGAATTCAAAAGTTAAAAAAAGACTTGTAAATTATACCATTTGAAAGCTTTTTCTAAAATATGATATTTACAAAAATAATTTTGACTTGAGAATTTACATATGGGACAAAATATGGAGGTGAAGAAAGAAACAACCTTCTTTAGTTAACGGGGAAAAAGGATAGAAAAGGAGAATTATGTTTGAAGAGGAAAAAGATAGGGGCATTCGAAAAAGAAAAGAAAAATAGTGTACTATTAAATAATGGGGTGGTGAAACAGCAACTACCCAATATTTTAAGCCTAACATTGTTTGTTTGATTGGGCTACTTTGTTTCCCTTGTTCTCATTTGATCTTGTTCCTGCCTATGTTGCAACTCCAATAAAAAGAAGAGGAGAAAAGACCACCAAATAAAACTTCTGTATATAATGAGGGTCCAATGGTACATCCAAATTCTCAAGGAAAGATTGGAAGGACTTGATATATGATTGCGCTTTTAATCCTTAATATAGCCTTATACACAATTTTCTCATTAATATTTAGCTACGTCATGATCTATTTGCTCATCTCATTCTCGGTGTCTTATTGTGCCAACTTTTTATATATTTTTTTTTCAAGAATGATGCTTCGCTCACAGAAATGGCTACGATGACCAAAGTAATAATAGTACCATTGTCATTCGTGTAAACCAGCAGATTTATTTATTCATTAACCAACCAATCAATTAATGCGTGTTGTTGAATGGATGGGGCATGGCATGGAACAAATTTGTTTATTGATTTTGAGATGTGATGGGAGCAGAATAAGCATGGCGCAGAGTGCAGAATGAGGAGTGCAGCGTTTGACCTGTAGCATGTCCCATGCACTTGTCATGGCCCCAAGCACCACCTACGAGTCACCAATTCTATTATATTACACTAAATGCATGCAAATTATTTGACTTGGACGGTGGCTACTCTAAATTACTTCAACCCACCCTCTTCTTTTTTTAATTTTCTCTTATTCATGCATGGAGAGTTATTATTTTTGGTGGTTACAATGACAACCTATTTTAATCTCTTAATTATTATTTTGACCTCTGGCCATTGGGAGGGGAGGGTTGGAGCATGTGGCCAACAGTTTATTGCCATAAAAAAAGCTTAGGCTGACTTTTGATACTTCTGTATTTAAGTTAGTACAAAATTAAGGGTAATGTGTTAGGTACTTTTAGTATTATTTTTTCAATTGAAATCATAGTTCTATCTTAACAATTTGCATAGATTGATGTTTAAAATCTTAATTTATGTTTTTGAAATAAGTTTCCAATTCAAATTAAAAATAATAGTAAAATGTAAAAATAATATTTTGCTCAATAGGTAATGACAAGATAGTGAAGTGGGAACGGGTATAAGTCAATGTGAATTTATTATACTTGAAAGAAAAAGTTTATACTTGTTAAGAAAATATGAGGGGAGAAACACCTGAGAGACAAATAAGAATAAGAACAAAGCTAACTCACATGAGGGAGTAACATCACCTTCAATCCAAAACCTTAAGGTATTGAATTTGTAGGTCTTATTTTTTATATATTGCTCAATTTTTTCATTTCTATTCAATATGGAACTTAAACTCACAGTTTCATACCTAACCATACTCACTATCCAATACAAATTTTGTATCTCATCTTCATTCTTTTAGATAATGAGTATACTTGTATATATGCTCATAGTGTTTTTTTTTAACGTATAGATTTGTTAGAATTTTTAGCATTGATTCTGTTTTAATTATAGGATTTTTAGGGATTTTGTTTAGTTAGAGATTTTATTGTTTATTTTTCTGTTTAATGTGTTTTTGGTTGTGGGAAGAGAATACTATTGAGATTTAGGTAAGATTCGAAGAAAGAGAGAATGAGGAATGTTGGAATTAAGAAAAGGAGCAGAAAAACAGATTTTGAGTGACTTCTTGCTTACGCTAAAGGAGAGCTTGAGCTAAAACTCACTTAAATCAGAAAAGAAGTTCTGAACGAAAGCGTCAACGCTAGTGAAATGCGAAATAACAGCCACTTTGTAACAGACAGCAGAGATCTTTTATAAAAGAGAGGCTAGGTTGAACAAGATCATTATCATCTTTTGAGGAAGAACTTTTGAAGCACTTTTGTGATCAAGAATTTTCCTTTTTCCTTTTCCATTGTATTTTCATGGCTACCATGCGTAGCTAATTTCTTTTCTTCTTGGGATTGAATGTAAAGTCTCACTTTCATATGCACTCTTAATATTATTTTTATGTCATTCAATTTAATTACTTTCGTTAACGTTTTGTTTAGCTTTCATATATCTCAGATTTCTTATTTTGACTGGAAAACATTATTTGAAATTGGAAATAAACGTTAACTCATTACATGTATACTTTCAGGAATGAAGTGTAACGTAATAACTGTTCATTGCAAATGCTCTTAATGCTGATTAATTTAATCTAGTAACTAGAAATAGAGCTAGATATTTTAATTTATGAATTTCAATGTTAGAGGAATCAAGTTGAAAAGGTTTTGATTTGCAAATAAGGATAATTTAATAGAATGGCATAATTATTTAATTATGAGTGTATGGGAAGGAGAGTCAGTTATAATTCAATCCCAAGACTTTTATTACTATTAATTTTATCCCTTTTAATTGTTTTCTTGTTACGATTTCTTTAACAACCCATCATTATTAATTGTTGCTCGTATTCACCATCTATTGATATATATATATATATATATATATATATATATATATATATATATATATATATATATATATATATTTGGTTTTCAATTAAACTCCGTTCCCTGTGAAAACGATACTCATCTTATTTATTATACTACTTGAGGACTCAGTACACTTGCTGATAATCCGTTAACAAAAAGTCACTCAAAAGAAAATATGATATTAAATATAGAAAAAGAGAAATTCTTCAAATAAGATGAAATTAAAAATTAAAGAAAAAAGAGAAGTTGTCTTTTAGGTTACGTAGTAAATTATGAATTTATTAAAAATATAACACATAAAAATATATCTTGAGAATATGAATAAATTTGGTGGATATAGAATGAGTTAAACAATTGAAAGAAAAAATGAAAATTTGTATATGATAGAGTTCATCAAGTGAACCAAAAATAAAAGACTAAAGGGAAGAATGAAATTTGTTTTAAGGTTATCCAATAAATTAAGGATACACTAGCAGAAAAAATATATTTTACATCGGTTTTGAAAGACTTTCTACATTAATTCCAGAATCGATATTAATGCAGGCGATATCGGTTCTAGAACCAATGTAGTATGTGTATATATTACATCGATTGATAAATCACCGATGTAAAATATCAATCATGAGAGCGCTTAGGAAGAGATACGGTTGGGAGCCACAACCGATGTAGCATCTCATTTAATATGATGGAAATGAGGAGCTAGAGAAGATACTATATCAGTTAGGACTCCCAATCGATATAGTATTTTCCCCTATTACATCGGTTGTTACTCACAACCGATGTAATCTCCATTTTTAAAAAAAAAAATTGTAAAAGAATTTTGTGGGTTGATAAATCTTTAATTCATACAAGAAAATACCACAACAATTTTTTGAACTTTTATGACAATTATAGATATGTGAAATAAAAAAAAAGCTAAAAAATACTTAAAAAGTTAAAAACAAATAGTAGACGATGGAGTTTTGGAAAAATTTTGTACCCAAAATCCCTTATAGGTATTGCTCACCAAATTCGCTACCGCAATTCAAACAACTTTCATTTTTGAAGCGTCTCAATCCGAACTCTATATCAAAAGTTATGGTCATTTGAAGTTTTTTGCCCTAAATTTTGACAACTCAAAATATATGATGAATTTATACAATGTGAGAACTCTACGATGAAATATACACTAAAAGAAGTTGCTACTCAAAAATTTGGGTTAAAAATAAATTTCTAAGTATTTTTAATGAATTTTAAAAAGAGAAGCGACGAGGGGGTAAAGGTAAAACCAGACAGTCACGCTCACACATAAAGTAAGATCGTTGTTATGACATCCTTAATGACCTGCAACGTCAATGTAAAAAAAAAATAACAAATAAATCACACATGTCAAAAATGCAAAACAAAAACAATAGAGAACGCTGACAAAGAACCAAAGAGACTCAAGCAACACGAGAGAAGGACAAATAGCAAGAGCAGTGAAAATGTTAAGTTAAAAAGCACATGTATGACATCGGTTGTTTAAAACAAACCGATGTAATAAGTTCACAAAATGTGGAGCATACAACGTCACTTTCTCTATCGGTTGGAGCTCACAGCCAATGTTACAACCGATGTAAAAAGTCACTTTATTATATTGGTTGAAGCAACAACCGATGTAACAAGTGGCAGACATAATTTTCTTTTCAAAATTTTTTTTTGTGGGATTTTCTGGTTATTTTCTACATGGTTGTATATAGCAACCGATGTAGAATGACCCCTATTACATCATTCACTTACAAAATTGTCATTGCATCTTTATTTACAACGATTACCTTTTAACCGACGTTATATCGTGTTATAAAATGTCATTTTTCTACTAGTAATATTTTAATAGATATCGCACACCAATATATATATATATTACCTATTCAACTGTGACAGAGTTTTGAGCTTCAAAGTGGAAAATATCTCAGATATGGTGATACCTTATTTCTTTAACCCCTTCAAGACGCTTTTTGAAGACAAATAGGAGTCGAGACCATGGTCAATTTAAATATACATTCTTTCCTTAATCTTTCGATATGTCTTTTAAGAACAAAATCGAACAATATATCAAATACGACGAACGAACAATACTCAAATACGTGTATATATATATATATATATATATATATATATATATATATATATTGACCATTATTATCTTAATTTAATATCATAGTATAATGAAACAATCAATTTTATTTTTAAACTATTTAATTAGATAGTAAGGTGAGTGAACATACAGAGATATAAATAGTTTATTTAGATGCAT
>Ga0209489_101749_pt1 | contig 44611 bp, 19 predicted proteins | sample SiratrowhiteBW_FD_187527 | JGI IMG/M metagenome (GOLD analysis project Ga0209489, IMG submission 187527) | Root nodule microbial communities of legume samples collected from California, USA - Siratro white BW (SPAdes) (version 2) | ecosystem: Host-associated > Plants > Roots > Nodule | place... | reverse complement strand
AAAAGAAAAAAAAAAAAAAAAAAAAAATATATATATATATATATATATATATATATATATATATATTAGATATAGATATACATAAATAGATACGTTTGTCTACATTTGGAAAATTTTGTAATAAAATGTATATGAGATCTGACTCAACATGGTATAAGTGAGCAGTGAGTGGTAGAATTCAAGTAGTTTATTAACTATTATTATTATTATTATTATTATAAAAAATAATTAATTAGTTAAAAAAAAAGAGAAAGAGTTAATTTTTTGTACGCTAAAGATGTAGTACAACCTATGAAAGAGAACTAATTTCGTTTTACGTACAAACAACATCATCAAAGTAAAATTTACAAAAGCAACTTTCATATTATCATCAAAGAAATTCCTAACAATACATTTAAAACAACACAACTATTCCAATACATATAAAAGTATCACTCTACTTAAAAGTCAAGATCAAAATATTTTTCTTCTTTATGTTATCTAGATTTTCTCAAATAAAACTACAATGATTCATTAAATTATTCTAAGAACAATATATCATTTAATAATTATAACAATATTATCAGACTTAAATTTAGAATAGTATTAAAATTATATGTAATTATTATTATCAACATCCAAGGTTTGTGCATTTGTGTACATTTATGGAGATTCACTAATATCAGGTGTTGAATGATCATTTTTCGTGAGTGTCATGTGTGGTTCTTTCCTAGAGAACCATTGATTTTTTTTTTTTTATTAGTAGGATTACTGACTTAAACCACTTGTTTTGCAGGTGTCATGATAATATCCCTTCCACATGACTTTTTTTTAGATTAACTAAAATAAAACTCAAGTTATTTGATATCACTATTACTATCAATTCACTTGCATTTAAAAACACTTTGAAATCTTATAATCAATCATTCTTATGTTTTACCTAAGTTATAAAGTTATTCTAACTGACATAATAAATCTTATCTTATTTACTATATTATCACTATCAAATTTACTATGACCAAGATTAGATTCCTCATAATAAATTGTCATCAATTTTATTTTTGTATTGGGAAAAAAATATTACAATTTTTCTTAATAAAACTACATTATTGTCTATCCTAAGTTGTATTACTATTTGAGTTTTAATGTTCTTACTTAATTTTGAGTTGTTATGTTGAGCTATTAGCCATTTAATACATTTAAGGTTCTTTTATTTATCTTGGTTAATTATTTTTTTTTACTCCCTTAACCTTCTCTTATGTTATCTCTCTTAATCTCCTTATGGATCCACCTCTTCTCAAGAAATTTTCTTCTGCATGGACTGGTCAAGGCTAGATTTTCTTATATTGAAAAGACATTTATCAATTTTTAATATTTATGATTGGTGTATACTTTTTATTTTCTTTGCTTACCTTTTTGGTCCAACTACCAAAAATAATTCCTATGGAAGTGAATAGCAACCAAAAATACAGAAGAAATGAAGAAATTTGACATTTTCCATCAGGACCAAAGTGGACTGAAGCTGACACTTGATCCCACCACCCATAGAAAAATGAAAAGAAAAAAAGATGAAGATGGGTGCAATGAGTCTAAAAATATAATGTGAACCCTACCAACTATCATCCATTTTCTAAATTCTAATTAATAGTTCTCGAAAATATTCATCCCATTCCAGATAATGCATGAAATCATTTCCTTTGATGACTTTGGTCAACTTTGTTAGTCAGCGTATAATACCACGCCATATCACAAAGCCAAATATTGAGTTCTAGAACTGTTTTTAGCATCTGTCCAAATGAAGTACAAACAAAAGGAAATATGAGATGGATGTATAGAGATAGATATTTATAACTATACTAATTAAAAAAATACAAGTACTATTGTTTTTGTAAAATTTTAAAAACTACTAGGTGTTATTTGTGAACATACAACTATATCATAAAAATTAATAATCTTATATAATTGTACGAAATGTACTTTTTAAAATATCACTTCATCTAACATTTATTTTTAAAATAATTATAAAAACATTGCATTATTAATGTTCTAATTAAATTCAAAATTTAGTGCTTTATAATAAAATTATTGTCAGATTCTCTCTTAAACCTTTACATGTCAAACACTTAAACATAAGCCCCCTGGCACCAAATGAATAAAAAAATGTGATGGGAAAAAGGTAACCCTTAATAGCTGACCAAAATAATGACAGACAAATTATGATTCTAATTTGTAAGACAAATCAAAATTGTCAGCACTAACTACATAGCTAGTGTGTTAAAAAAGGATTTAAACAAATGTTGAAAGCGATGTAAAATAATAATAATAATAATAATAATAATAATAAAATAAATAAATAATGTAGACCAACTTTTCCAGAAACAAATGATGTTGTTTATAAATCAAAACTACTTTATACAGAAATAAAAAAATAAAATTTAAAAAGTTAAATAATAACTTTTATAATTTAACTTAATTAAATACAATCCAATCTTAGTTTATAAAAGAAATAATGTATATTTACTATCATGTGTTCGTTTAAGTTTCAAATTTTAAAACATAAATTATTTTACTGAAAATATATAAAATTTTAATTTTAATTTATTAAAATAAAATAACATCTTAAAAAACAGCAACGTGTTAAAAGAGAAACCTTGCAGTTTCTCTTGTCTTTGGTTTTTCTCTCGCCATCACACTCATTACCCTAAAGAAAAACGCGGTTGAAAGAAGATCCTATAAGAAACAATAACCGCCTCAGAAGCCATATAATAGTACAATGGCATAGGAAGCACGCCCTTCTCACACACAAGAAAATCTCAAAAGCATGACTCTTTGGCCAAGGAAGAGAGTTTCATTCTCAGATGAAGTAGTTGATCAAAAACTACTTGGAAACGATGTTGAAGTGATTGCTCGCCCAAAGAGGATGAAGAAATATCGGTCACTTGCAAGTATATATAAGGTGACAACACCCATTACTGTTCATTCTATAAAAGAGAAAAAGGTAAAGTAACTTAGAAGTTCTGGTTAACTTAATTATGCTGCTAATAGGGTCAACCATGATGACCCCATTATGTTAATTATGTTATTGTGTCAACCCTAGATTTTGCTGTGAAAAGATCCAAAGTGTTGGTAGGTAAGGTAAGTCTGGTTCCACGATGGACTGAACTTTTCATTGTCTTGTTAGTTTATGATTTGACCATTGTACTTGTGTTGTTGATTTTGTTTCTCACGATGAAAGATTTGTAGAATGCTTGAATTTGGTATTTTTTGACAGAAATCTGAGACATTTTTCATGATCTCAATTCAAAATTATCTGTAAGTAGGGTCTTTGTTTGATTTAAACTGCTTGGCGCTTGCAGTTCTCTTTTTCATGCTGAAATTATGCTTTGAACTATGATCACTCACTATCATCATATTCTATGTGCCTTACTTACAATTCCAAATTTCCAATAACTGGAGGAGATCTAAATGTATAATTTTATGGTTTGATATTCCTGTATTCTCTCCTTCTCTGCTGAAGGGGGACCTTAATGGGTTCATCTATCCTTTACTTACATAACGTATTTGAAATAATAAAAAACCTACTAAAGACTAGATAGGTTAAAGAGAATTAGGATTTGAAATCATAGATATTTTTCATCACTCAAGACTTGAACTAACTTCTGTGATAAAACTTGATACATTGCAACCAATTTTCACGTCTAGCACAGGATGTCAAGAAACCACAAATCAAGCTTGTTTTTTGAACAGTTATTTTTTTCTGAGATTAAAATGAGAGTAATTGGTTTAACATTTAATGTTGGGAAAACTACCCACAAAGTCCAGCATGGGGTCAAAATTCTCAATGTCAAGCTTGTTCGCACATATTTTCAGTTAAAAAGGGAAGCGAATATTGCATGAATATCATTGTCAATGTAACATGCTGCTCGGTACTCTTATTCAATTCCATTATCCTTGTGTCATGATAATGTCATTTTAGTTTAGAGAACCTGTTAAGTGGCAGAATGAAAGGTATTTGATGCCAAACAAAATTTGAAATTTCTCTACAATTTTTTCTTTTAGACAAAGTCATAATCAAGTGATAAAAAAATTTCTTTCATTTCTTTCTTTTTGAAAGTGAATACGATGAAGGATCTCTTCTAGAAAGAATTCATTAGGTTAAGATGATGCCCATGCAAGATTTACAGTTATTTGTTGAAGTTATACGTTGTCTATAATACAATTTTTAAACAAGTATGTTTAAGAACACGTTACTTTCAATAATGAAACTATTTAAACTATTTTAACTGTATTTCATTTACTTACATAGTTATTATATTTTTTAGAAATATTTTAATTTAAAGATATTTAAAATACAAACATGTGAGTCCTTACAATTTTTTTTCAAATTATTCTGTTTCTATAATATTTTTTTCTCAACACATCACTATGAATAGAATTTTCCATTTTTAACCTGTTGTGTTGAATTGCTAAATCTAACACCATGTTTTGGTATACGAAAGAGAGATAGGATCGCTGAACATAGCGAATGAGTCAAAATAGATGAGTAATAAAATATAATGTAGGTGTTTCTTTATCCGAAGAAAAGTGATAAAAAAAATCATACAACAAATTTTATTAATTTTTAAAATTACTTTTACCTTATTATTTTCTCTTCCAAACACTATAAAATAGTCAACCTAGTGGTGAAAAACTAATGAATATTAGACAAATTTTCAAACTACCCAGATAGTAATAATAATATTAATAGAAATTATCATTTCACAACCATCATTATGCAACAACTTATTTTAATGATAAAATATTATATTTTATATGATAATAATAAATATAAATGAAATTTTAAAATAAAATAATATTATTTTTAGTTGTCGTAGAATTATATAAAATGTGAAGGATTGTTAATCTACAATGATCCTTGCTTCTAAAATCACGAGTAGTCAAGCATTTCATTTTTAATTACAAATACATTAGGCGCTTTTAAGTTGGGCAGTTAGTTTTATGTATTAAATTTATTTTAATGATAATTTAATAATATCCTTCTGATTTTTATCTTTAAATTTATATATTAAATAATTTATGTTTTTAACAAATTGTCTGTTAATAATGTTTTATTTTTATTATTAAAATAATATATTTTGTTATTAAGATATTTATAATTTGATATGGAACAGTAATATAATTAATTTAAAAATTTCAGTTAAACACATTTTTTTAAACATTCAATTTTATAATAAATTTAATATTTGTCAAAAAAATACATATATTTATTAATATTTATGAGATTAGTTTTTATTATTTTTTTAAAAAAATATTATTTATTAATATAATTTTTTATTATTTATCAAGTTTGTTAATATAACAGACATAAAGAGAAGAAAAATTATTTAATAAATAAATTTTAAAATGAAAATAATAACATATAAAAAATTTATTAAGTAAAGAAAGTAATTTGTATAATGTAAAAATCAGCAATTAAGAAATTGCGTTTAAGTTGAATCACTGATAGAAATATTTCATTATATTGGTTTTGATAATTAATAATATATTATGTTGTGCTTCCACTGCTATGTATATTGAAATTTGTTATTTATACACCATATTGGCGTGCCAAACAGTGTGATAAAAACCAATCAGTTTAAAATATTGTACAAATTTTCTTTATGACACTATATGAATAATGAAGAGACCATCATATATATATATATATATATAAATATAAGTGTATATATATATATATATGTGTGTGTGTATATATATGTGTATATATATGTGTGTATATACGTATATGTATACGTACGTGTATATACGTGTGTATATATATATATATATATATATATATATGGAGAGAGAGATAGAGGAAATAAAGCAAAAAAATTGATAATTGCTAATAGAAGTTACTCATTTATGAGTAAAAAGAATCAGCTGAAATATGTATCAGTATTTTGTTAAAGAAAAAATACAATTCCTTCAAAATATACTAAACCAATCACAGTAAATCAAAATTCGAAAGACACTTGCTGCAATAATTCCTATTAAGAAATTTTACAATTGTGAATTTATCTTTAAACAACGGAAATATATCTAACTTAACCTACCCAACTAAGCAAAATTATAAGCGAGGGAGGAGAAACTACATCATAATCAAAACTGCAGGAACATGGCTGCAACATCGAGAGCTTCAAATAATACCAAAATTAAAGTAAATCTCACAATAACTAAACAGAGAGGCAACACCTTCTAACTTAACATATACATGATAAGCAACAACCACTTCATCAAGCAGCTGCTACCCGATCCCTTCCACGACCACGGCCTCTTCCCCTTCCACGTCCACGGCCTGCAAAACCATCAAATAAAAATTATATTAGCAGATCTACTCAGGTGCTAACTAGGATGAGAACTCCAAAAGGCTGAAAGAAGGAACGAAAGACAATGGAGGAAATTAAAAAGACATCAAGGAAAACTAAATGAAATCAAATATAATAATTTTCTTCTGTTTTATTTTGTAGCCTGACTTGATAAGAGGCGCCTTGTAATGCAAACAGCACAGTAAAGTAAAATAATGAGTTAAAATTCACATTCATTGACTATGTTCCCAATAACTCGTACTAATCAAAATGGTATCTGATAATTTAAGCAATAACTTTGATCAGCACAATATCTAAGCTTTTTGGACTTGCATGCTTACCACGTGGGGCAGGTGGAGCATCATATTCACCATAGTCATAGTACCCAATTGGCTGGGCACCATAGCCTCGTCCGCGTCCCCGAAAACCACGTCCTCTTGCACGGCCACGACCTCTTCCACCATAGCCACGTCCACCATTCCAACCATCACCATATTCCATACCTCCATTGTAAACTCCTAAGCATTACCATATTTTGTCCAAATAAGCAGGTTTTACAATTTAAAGAACCATAAAAGAGTTATAGAGAGCATTTTATCATTCCATAATCTCTTATAACAAAGTACTTGGCAATACCTCTACCCCGGCCCCTTCCTCGACCACGCCCTCTTCCTCGCATACTTGGTGAGGGTTCTATATCAGATCAATTGCAGTTAACATGCCAGAAAACCACATAAGACATTCACTCTTTGAAACATTAAAAGAAAAAACTAATCAATTCACCTCCTTCCTCTTCATATTCATTTAGAGGTTTTACTAGATCAACTGGAAGAGGAGGTTGGTATCTGCATGAGAAAAGAAAATTTAAAAATCAACCAACAGTGAATATAACTAAAAAGCCAAATTATAGAAAAGCAAAATAATTAAAACTGCAAATTTATAATCATCAGAATCTAATATAATAAAAAGAAGAGAAGTTGAATATTTCTACCAGTCCACATGAAAGTCAAATAGATTGATTAAGTAAAACAGCACAATAGAAAGGGTCTTTACTTGAAATCAAATATCTAAGATGTTCCCTCATCCTCATTACCCTATTGATAATTTTAATTGCAGAAGTCAGATGTCAGGCAAACAAGGGAACAGATTAAGTAAATTCACAAGTGTAACTTTCCAAGCTTTGTGAAATTATCCAGACATGACATGTTTCAAGAATAATATAACAACAATTAGTTTAAATTTTAGAAGAAATCAAGGGGGTTTAAGGCTTCATCTGACAACTTTTATGACAATAATCATCTTCAATATTTTTAAGGAAATTATGTTTCAAATAAAGGAAGTTAAAATATAAAATCTACAAGCATAACTGACTGAAATCATAAATGATTGTGATGCATCAAAGAGAATAATGAAACCAATCATAACCAGCGATCTAGCACCTTGTCTCATAAATAACTATAATACAAGGCATCAAACAACTACATTCACAGATACAGATGACTTACAACATCACAGAAGTTCTTACCCTGTGGAGGACGTATCCAATTCCTTTTTTGACAAGGTAATTGTGATCATTGAAACATGGCGAGTAGTCTCCAAACTGTTCAAGTATATAACACAACCAAAACAATCACTCCCGAATACAAGTTTAGTATTTCACAAGGTAGTATAGAAGAAACAACAATACATACGGAAGAAGGCCTTCTTCAAGTGGTTCCCATGTGTCAGTTATATCAGTTGATCCAATTACGGTGTTTTGATGCAGGCCAATAATCCTTCTCTGAAACAAGTACAGAACCGTTACAATTCATAAAAGTAATATGAACAAATGCAGACCAACATATTGCATACAGATATTGATCTTCCCACCTTGATCAGTTCAGCAATCATTACAGTCTTATTTATTGCACGTCCCATTGCTTTGAGAACAATTTCATTGGATCCTTTCTCCTGTAGAAAATACATATGGAGCAACATGAGTTGTTAAAAAAACAGAGAAATACTAGTTTATTCCAGATAAACTGATACTTTCATGCTTGGATCACACCAAAAACAAAAAAGGGAGAGACCGTATCACCAGCAGAAAATCAATGAAAATGAAGTAAAAAAATGTAAAAGAAAAAAAAATAGAAATAGAGAGAGATAGGCCCACACAACAGTAAGGCGCTAAGCAAGAAGATGGTTATGCTAACAATTAGATAATTTACAGAGCATTGTTCGTTCTTTCAGTGCGTGAAAGTAAAATTCATCAAGTTCACAAACAAAGGAATAAAGGAATACCATCTAGAGGATAAGTTTGGAGCAGGAATAAAAACGGGGGAAATTTTCATGAATCATATTTCTACAGAGAATTGTAAAAAAAAAAAAAAATCATCCTTTAATTCGTATCCCCGTCTGACTCGCATAGCATAAGCTCTTTTGTTTCATCTCTTACACACATCAGTCATGTTAATTTACCAGAATATTGTCTCCATCTGTAGTGCAATTTTTTTTGCTTTATGAAAAGTTTTCTAAAATTATTTGATTGCCAACTGCCAAAAGTTCAACCCACCCCTCAACATTTTCAGTTATCAGATTCTTTACCCGTTAATTGCCATTGCTTGTGAATTCACTCCAGTGTTGGCTTATGATTTTCTCACGTGTTTCCTATGGCCATATTTTCAATTACCTGGTTGCAGAAACACATTTGAGTGACCTAGCCACTCCATTCTGTGACACGCGTGAGAGGGATTGGTGAACCAAGCGCGTGTAAAATATCAACTGTTTACTAAAACTTCAATCTCAAAAAATCCAAACAAATTTCAATCCACTACCATCAATTTAAGGCGATAGAAAACAAACAGTGTAAGAACACCTTAACACGCAGCATTAATCCGATTGGAGCAACACAACCAAAAACATCGACACAGAGTGAATTAAATTAATTTGAAAAAATAGGACCTAATAAAAATGCTGGGAGGGGGGAAGTAGAAAGAAACCTGAAGGAGTGTGGTAGCGTAGGTGATGTAATTCCTCATTCTTCCTTGAGTAGTGACGCGTATCTCGTTCTCGTTTATCGGAGTCTCAGCCTTGGCCTTCTCTACCCTCTGATACCTATCCATCTACAACACAACGCAAAACGGAAATTTCAGAAACAGAGAGAAATGAAAAAAAAACGAAATGAAAGTGTATGCTAGGGTTTAGAGAATGATCACATCTGACATACAGTTAGTTACGTTCTGCTGTGCGTGCGAGAGAAGAGGGATTAGATACGATACGATATGATATGCTATATCACTCACTCACTCGCTCTTGTTGAGTTGACAGGTAGGTTTTGGGAATATGGGTTTTTTTGTTTGTTCTGTGGTTTGAATTTTAGATTTAGGCTTGGAATCGAAACAAAGATTGAGAAAGAGATTGAGAAAGAGAAAGAGAAAGAGAAAGAGTGCGTACCTTGTGAGGTGTGTCTGCAGTGTGTGTATGGAAAGAAAAGTATAGTGTACCAACCAAGCAGGGGAAAAAGGCTGGTGAGTAGGGCTATGACGTTGCGGTCTTATCGCCGAAGAGACCGCCAAATTAACCTTCTTCTTCCTTTCCCATCACACTTTGGGCTTTTCTCCTTCTTGTTGGGCCTTGTTGGGCCTTCCCACCTAATCCGTATTATTTACAGTAATAATATCTAACTTGTATATATTTTTAATATATTAAACATATTTGCTTTTTCAAATTATTAATACATTTCAAAAGTACACAACGGAGCAGCATTATTTCATAAAACAAAATCAATTTTCTACTTTGAAGATGGAAAAGTCATGTTGAGTTTAACTTTAAAAGTTAATACTGTTAGTAAAGTCAAAAAGAAATTTTGTGGGGGAAGCGAAAATTTACCATATTATTATAATTTAATCATTTAGTGCGGGAACAAACTAGATTTTAGTAAAACTAGTACATTACTTTTTTAAAAAACATTAGTAATGATTTTATTAATTAAATAAATTTAGTCACTCTTAAAAAATAATAATTCTTAAAGTTCGTGATTCTCAGAAATCGAGATATTTAGTACGAAATATTTGTTCAACAACAAAGATTTTCTGCATCTTATTTATTTTATAATCATAAGTATTCGTGATCAACAAATTTAAATCAAATATATTTAATTATGTATTTGTATGTTCTGATATAAAAATATTTTATTTCCTCAATCAATATCCGGTATGTACTGATTAATATTTTTTCATTGTTTTTTTTTATCGAAAGGGGGAAAAAAGTTTGCAAACAAGCTACTAAAAGAGAAGAAACAAAGAGGTTCCTAAAGTATTTGAGAAAAGTGAATAGTTGTGCAGGACTAGACACTAATAGGGTGAAGAGGGTATCACCTGAGATGCATTTCTTAGCTAGCCAATCCGCACGAGTTGTCTCAGAAAATGTCTCTAGCAAAATTTAATCATTTTCAAATTATCATATTTTTAGAATTATGAAGACACTTTGAATATAAAATTTCAATTTAAAGCGAAAGTTACTTATCACTTCTAGTCAAAAGAAGGTAGCCGAAATGAATTTTCATCGTTCCCACAATGAAACTAAACACATTCATTGTAATAGGGAACAAAAAAAATTCAAAGATTATGCACTTAGATAAAAACTGACATAATTTTAATGGAGAGACCTAAAGAAAGAAGAATGAACCAAACATAGGAAAAAAAAAAATTCAAGTAAAATATGAAGAAATGGAACACAAATAAGATGAACCTTTTGTGAAATAATCAATGAAGAGACATTAAAAATCCTATTGTGTTTTCAAAGTAAGAAATGCAAAAGATAGAAAAAAACAAAAATTTAATGGTCACTGGTGAAAACTATTTCACCATTTGAATTTCATTACACGTAAATCGACTCTGTTCCAATATTATGCCTTTATAATAAACCCTAAATCATACACACAAAAAGGAAAAGGTAATAAAGTCAAATAACAAAATCAAATTCAAACAAATTAATTAAAACAAGATTCAAACACTAAATTGCATAGGTGAGAGAATGAAAGATTTTAACCTTCATTCAACATACAAGAACTACACTTCTGGGCAACAAAAAAATTTAATGGAGCAATACAGGGTTTCAAAAATAACATAATACAGAAGGGAGACAATGAAAGTAAGAAGATAGATAGTGTTGAGAGGACTCGCACGATAGGACTACAAAGTGAATAAATTATTCAAGGTAGATGGTGTTGAGATGTTTAGAACGTGTACGAGGAATGAATAAATTACTCAAGGTAGATGGTGTTGAGATGTTTAGAACTTGTACGAGGAATGGAAGAAATTTTTTTTCCTACAAATTATTCTAAGATAAGAATTTTGTTTCTCTAAAAGAATTTGAATCTTTTTTAGGTTATATCAAACCACAATATTATTGTTTATCTTATGCATTATAAAAGCAACACTTAAAAAATGTGTTATAATAATCAATATTTTATTAAACATTGTCTTTGGTAGTCCTTAAATCACCTATAAAATTGTTGCATTTTTTATGTTCACACAATAATTATATAAATATGGGCTACCTCAGTGTTGCCTAAAGTAAAATGGTGCAGTATACCTTAGTCGTTTTCTTTAATGGGAAAATTGATTCACTAACAATAAGTTATAGAAATTGTATATAAGAAAACACTTTCAGCTTAAAATCTTAACCCAATAAATATATAAGTTTTTTTTTATATATTATTCTTTTTGTTCATTCCAACTTAATGTGAAGCAAAATTCATTTGAAATCCTAATAATATTGTTACCATGAATAGCACCATGTTTCACAATGATGTTGTTTGGCATCCACCTTTTGATGTTGTCATTAGAAGTTGATGTTGTCATTAGAAGTGTGCAGTTGAACATGTTCCAGATCCTTTTAATTAAAGGGCAGTAAAAGAGATGTTAGAGATATTCTTATTGTCTTACATACCAGATACAAGAGTCATCAATAAAAAGGTGATGATGAACAAGAAAAGCATTAATGGTGGGGATGTATCCATTATAGACTTACCAAAGAAAAAATTCGTATGTGATTTCCATGCCATGATCAACTTTTCCTATCCAATTAGCATGCTTGGTGTATAATCATGTCTTTTTTTTTATTACGTCATCTATTTTACTGAAAAAATTATTTCTTCATGATCAGAAAATGATTGGATAGATTATGATCTTTTATCAAATTGAACAAAAACTACTTTTCTTGGGACCGATGATAGCATCTCTATTCCTATTTCATGTCAAAGTAAGATATTAACACCTAGTATTTCAAAATTAAAATTTATTTTTATGACTCATGTTAATTATATGTTACACATCCCTCTATTCCAAAACTTTAAAATAATAAATTTGTAAAATCTTCTTTTTCTTGTTCAACTTTCTTATTAATTTTATATAATATTTAACTTTCTCATTATCACTGACAGACCAATCCTTGAATTTCTAACTACCCATTAAAACAAAAGTATTTTCTTTTTATCACTAGTATCTTACTAGTGACCCGTATACAGTTTACCATGACAGGATACTCATAAATGAAACTGCTGTATGGAAAACTTTCAATATAGAAAACTCTTCACCCATGTAATCATCTTAGTTGGCCAGTAATAATTAAGCTTACTTTCAACATTATATAAAATTAAAATATTTATTATAATAAAATAAATAAAATTGTAAAAGAGATATAAAGAAGTAAATGTAAATAGTTACAAAAAATAAGTACATGAATATACATACATACCAGTTCTGATTTACAATATTAAAAAGAAAAAATGGAAAGCTTGATAACATACCAGTTCAGGACCTGACATTTTACTGAATTCCTGACTAGTTCTACGATGAGCCCTTTTTTATGGTCAACGGATCAGTAAAATCGTTAAGGATTTTAAAACTATGCTAACAGTTAAAAGCTGAAGCCATGTTACCACCCTTAGTATATTTACAATTGGCAATAGCACTCCAATACCATTAGTCTATTAGTAACCAAGAAATAAACACAGAAGGGCACTACGGTTAAAATTGAATACATTGAGATCAAAATAAATCACTGGTCATGAATATCACACCACCTGGACAGTAGAATTTCTGTAACCATACATCTAATAGTACAAGTCATGAATCAAAATTTATAAACTAAACTCAATTTCTGAGAACTACTGTGAGAAAAATATGCAAACTGTCGTCTGAGAACTAAAAGGTATAAGCACTTCTTCAAGCGTCCCCTTTAAACTTGGCTTCGTATATCTGAGGTTGCTGCAAAACAAAAACAAGAATTCTTAAGATACCCACTGAAAAGAAAAGTGATGCAGCAAAACCACAAAGTTTGCTATTTGAGAATCAATTTATGCACACCATTATTACACACCCTTAGCACATACAGTAGCATTTGATGTTAACTTAGCCCACTACGTAAATCATTCAGCACAAATATTCAGTAAGGCACAGTGAATTAAGCGCTCATTTCCTAGAAAACTCAATACCCAATAATATCTAACATGCAAGGCAATGTCAATGAAATACACATCTCAATCTTTACACAATTCACTTCAAAGTTTCGACTTAAACACCATCTTGCTGGTTCAGCTGCCATAAAAAAAAACAGAGGGTGAAAAATATACATTAACGAGATTGAGACGGGACACGGATCCTCTCATTAAAAAAAAACCTTTTACTTACACGAAAATATATTTTATCAACAAAATTTAAGGGTCTAGATCTTATTCAGTGTGTTAAATTATAACATATAAAAGTATATGTAAATTTCACCTTCCAAACCCATTTTGCAAGGTTAAGTTCACTTTAAAATGACATTAGAATTATCCTAACAGAGTTTATTGGACCTAACACAACATGTCATCCATCATCAGACATAACATGATATGGTCAAGTTATAATATATCAACAAGTACAATAAGCTAGTTTTGTGAAATTAAGTTAGACTTAAAATTTCATTTCCAAAGCCAGGAAAAATATATCCAGAAATAAGTGAATAAAATTGCAAATCTGAAGAAACAAAGTCAGCAGGTGACTCAAGACAGTGAATAAATGAATACCATATAGATAGCAGAGATCATTCTTCCTGCAAACCACCTTGTGTGCATTGCACGTTGAGCAGCACTAGCTGCTTCGACTGTTTCAAACTGCAAATACACAAAACCTGCACTCCTTCTGCATAAAAGATTAATAAATTATAAAATAGTAACTACAACAAAAGCGTAATGGATCATATATGAACATGTTCTACGCGTTTATAAACTTACTTGTCAACATAAATATGCTTCACCCGTCCATATTTGGAACACTCTTCTTCCACATCCTCTTTAATGTCTAGATCAAAATCTGGCTCTGTCTGCATCTTGTAATATTTGATATTAGTACTTTTTAAATAAAATAGAAGAAGGTAATAATCAATAAGTTAATCCTCACCTCAGTGTTTGGATCAAACATATTCTTCAACAGTAGACACTCACTGGGGTTTCCAACAGGTTCAATCACTGGGGTAGGCACAATTTGCGTTGGGACAGCTGGTGCTGGTATTACACCTGGATTACCAATAGGCATAATAGCCTGTTGAGCGGGAGCAGACCCATTCCCAACAGGCAGGCCAATGCTGCAGTATTTGGAATCTGTTAAGAAAATGAATAAGGTTACAGAATACGGTAGAAGAAAATATTTAAACAAACCTTGCTGCAATGCCAGAGCGGTCCAGTTTCTGCATAAGCAATGCTCTTGATTGGGCATTTAAAGCCTGTATATACAGAAAAATGCATAATAAATCAGCCACACTCATTAAAAAAATAAAACTAAAGTAGCATTTTTGGCCCAGTTTTCTTAACCATTCACAAAGAAAAAAAAAAAAAACACAGTTTCAGATTTTGAGCCAGATCAGGGAAATAGTAGGGACATGGCAGCACCTACTTTATACTCCTAGTGAATATGCAAAAACAGGCACAACTGGTAAGACATCAATTGGTATTTAATTTGTTTGACATCAACATTTGTAATACTTTCTCACTCCTAAGTGCCATTTACTCAGTAAAACAATAAAAATGGCCAACACTCAATTGAAATAAAGCTTCAATGCAAGTATCTATCAAAAAGTAACAATCCAGTCATCTATCTGTGAAAATATTTAAAAATAGAATTATTAGTTACTAAAGTGTAACTGAAACAAACAGAAGTTCTGGTCAATCAAACCAAACCAACTGGAACAAAACAGAATAAAATTATCATACAAATACAATGAGAAATGTCAATTACAAATTTCCTGTAGAACCCATTTTTGTTTTTATTCAACTGAACACTCACCAATCCACCTTCATCATCATCAAAGTCTGCAGATTTTGCAGTTGTATCTTGGTTTCCAACATGATCTGTTACAGATGAAACCTGTGATCGATGAACAACATTAATTACAAACTCAAGGACAAGCAATGGTAGAAAAACAAATAGACCCACACAAAAACATGTGTACCTTTATAGTCCTGCCAGCAATTTCCAGCTTTCCATTTAAACTCTGAGCAGCCTTGGCATTCTCAAGATGAGCAAACTGTTCCAGAATTAATATACAAAAGAGATAAGTAACATCATTATTATTGGAAACAATAATTCTTGAAGTTCAGCGTTAGTAACAAACTTGAACAAACCCAAAGCCCTTGCAATGTCCCGTCTCCAAGTCAAGAGGCAGTTGCACAAGCTCCACTGGACCAAATGGCTCAAAAATCTATAGAAAAAAAAAAGTCAAAAGCTTACAAATGACAAATTGTCAAATATTTTAATTAATGTCTGACAGCAGACTAGATTGCACTAAGCAAGTTTAGCAGTTCCCAGTTATTTAGATAAAATCAGTGTTTGGTTCTCCGCTTTCATATTCCCAATTATGACTGGCAGTAATGAAAATTCATGTCATATTCACCACATAGTCAAAGCAAAAATACCTCTCTCAATTGACTCTCTGTCATGTTAAAGTGAAGGTTCCCCACATACAGTTTCCTGTCCACAGCTCCATATGGTCCTACTACACCAGCAGCTCCACTGGTAGTATTAGATTGGACAAGGTTCTTTTCAGCCTCAGAAGGTTTGACCATTACAGGTTGTCCCAGAAGAAGTTGGCCTGAGAGAGCAATTGCCATTGGCACTGACATTGCATCATAAAATTCAATGTACCTGCAGCCTCATTAAGAATTTACATCAAGTTTTCAGAACTACAAAATACAAAGAGTTCAAACAAAACTCACAAAGCATACAGCAAAGATGTAGGGAAACAAAAACTCTAGTTCACACAGCTCAATCTGAGGTTATCTTTCAATGCATCTGACTCATGCGAAGAAAATGTTAGCCTGATGTAATAAAAATACAAAACTAAGACACATGTCAGAAACAAAAAAACCGTGAGGAACCACTAAGACGGGGAGGATAGTAACCAGCAAGCAGCAACTCTTTATTTATATATGTGCATTCAAGCAAATCAAATTCTATGAAAGGGACCTAAATTAAGGCTGGCCTGGAGAAGAAATCGTTTTGACACCCACTGCCACCACCTATCCCCAAAAAAGGAATAAATGAACGAAGAAATGTCCTTCCATATCAACCTCGTCCAGAAATACAAAAATAACCAGTTTAAAAGATATAAACCGAAAAGGCTCAACAACAAACGAAAGAAATCCTCACTGCATGCATATCAGAAATGCAGAGGAAGAAAACTGGGAAAAGGACCAAAAAGAAAACCGGGATTATGTCATCTACCTTGAGTACGCAGCATGAATTGATTAAACATGAGTGCAAGGTATTCCCATCATCCCTCATCATTATCGCATTGCTAGTCCATTTAAGAATACAGTTAAACATTGATAGTTGATATCCTAATACCACAATTGTGCATGCACATGAAGAATAAATTATTCTATAAGAGAGTGCATACCCAACTCCTTTAGATCGTCTTGAGTTCCTATCCATGATTAGACGGACATCCCTTACCTGAAAATAAGGAATACTATAAATAAATAGAGGAACTAGCACATAGATGTAAGACATTAGACTCAGCATACAAAAAACTACATCCAGTTGTTCAAAATAACATCGTAACCACAATTTCACTCACCACACATGCACAGAAAGTACATATGTGTGTGCAAAAATGGACGCTTACTGACCTTGCCAGCTTTTGAGAAGAATTCATAAACATCCCTCTCTGAAGCCTTCAAGGGCATCTGTAATCATCACATAGCAAATTGGCATTAATTAGAAAGGAATACCAAATCTCAAACATATCAGGTCTTTTAATATTTATAACAAAAAAGGGTCGATCAATCAACCTGGTATGCAAAAACAGTCCTTTGATCCCTTTCTGGATCTGCCTCGGGCTCTGCTGCCTCTTTCTTGTCCCTAAATCTCCTGCAATTGAAATTAAATTTTTGCATTATGTAGAGCCGTACATCAAACTTACACCTAATATTCAGATTGTATAATTTGTGGCACAAATCCAAACGTACATTGCTAATATTAGAGTCCCAAACAGCACCTAATCTTGAGAGGGAGTAATGTCTCAATCTCTTAACTGTAGTCATTATTCCAAAGTATATTGTTAATATAACAGTCCAAAGTAGCATGAAATCCTATAAAATTCATATATACCAGTGCCCCTGTTCTGGATTTTATTTCCCGTATAAATTTGTCAAAAATATTTCCAGGTTCTTAACCTTTAAAAGCCAATGCAACATCCTAGCTGCATGTGTATCTCAATATTTACCCCATATATTGAATCTAAAAACTAGCAGGGCGCTGTAGCAGGAAGCTTGCTACTTTAAATACTATAATACAAACTACATAAATTATACTCCTTGTATTCAAAAACCAAAACAGCCCAAAATTAAAGAAATCAATGACAAATAATAAGTCACCGTCTACCAAAAGTCACCATCAACCATATAAAGTAAAAAATGGGAGATAATAGTGGAATTGATATTAAAAAAAATAAAACTCAACAAATTAGATAAAACTAGCAGAATGTGAACTAGGAAGTATAAAGAAACAAGACAGCATGGACAAGTGGATAAGATAGTCCTGTAAAGTGTAAAGAAATATGGGTCAAAACAAAGGTAAGATTTTGTGGAATAGTAAAGGAAGAAGGGTTTAAAATTATATGAAGCAACTATAGCATTACAAAATGGGCCGAAATCACAATTTCACCTCAAAAATCCTAAACATCATAGTTTCTGGGGTAAAAAGTCTATATCATGGTAGCACCAATATAACACATGGAAATGGTTGCTATTTAAAATCACACCGCTATTTGAATCCCATAGCAGCTTAAAACTTCCCTACTACAGCACACTGTTGACTTTGTCCCTTAAGAAAAACCCAACATTTACATTAGCCATTATGTAGAAAATTTGAATCTACATCCCGGGTGGAAGACATCTGACTATAAAAACCTCCCTCACGAATATACGATACAAAGAGCAATCAAAAATAAATTAAATTAGTGCTTAAAAATTGACAAAATCTCTAATTGGCTACACATAAAGGTTTTGTAATTCCTGAAACCAAATAGTACTGTTAATCCGTCAACCCGAGGTATGAAGCTAATCACAACATACATATTATCTTGTGATTTAATTACTTTATTGTCTATTTAATTCCAACCAAAGCTATATACTAAAATCAGAATTGGCAAAGAAGAAGAAAGATTAGGAGCATTACCTGCTATCTCTGGTATCAAAATCTCGTTCTCTTTCTCTATCTCGCACAGAATGACTCCTGCTCCTCCGAGACCTCTCTCTCTCTTCCCGTTCTTTGTCCCTTCGGTCTCTTTCTCTTTCCCTCTCCTTCTCCCTCTTCTCCCTCTCTTTGTCTCTGTCCCTCCGATCCCTCTCCTTGTCTCTCTCCTTCTCCCTATCTCTGTCCCTGTCCCTGCTACTTCTCTCGCCATCTCTGTCTCTATCTCTATCTCTATCCCTGCTACTTCTGTGGCGCTCCCTGTCGCGGTCTTCGCGATCTTTATCCCTCTTGGAGCCATTCTCGTCGTCTCCCCTTGACCTCTTGCTCTTCCTCTCCTCGGAGCCGTCGTCGATCTCCTCGCGCTTCCTGTAGGTCCTTTCTGAGTCTTTCTTCTTCCTGCTTGAGTCGCGGTCCTCTTGTTCCTCCACTGTCTTCTCCAAGTAATCGTACTCGTCAAAGTCCATGGCTCCTTCTTCTCCGGCGATTCTCAAATTCTAGGGTTTTGGGGTTTTCTGCTCTCTGTAATAAGATAAAAAAAGGAAAACAAGCACAGGTTTGCTTGGCTATTCGGTCTTCCTAATCTTATAAACCTTTAATACTAATAATAATAATAATAATAATAATAATAATAATATTATTATTATTATTATTATTATTATGAACACATGTCGCCTATATTCATATTTTTATTATATAAAACAAATATATATAGTATTATAAAAATTATTTAATTATTTTAAAATTAAATAATTGTGTAATTATTTACTTTATCAAATAAATTGATTATTGTTTATTTATTAAAAAATTAAATTATTCAATTAGAAAATAATATTAAATAAGGTATCATGATTATACAATGATAATGATATAGATTGCACCTAAAAATATATGTTATAATTATTAAATCATTCAATATAATTAAATAAAGATGTCAGGAGAATAACAAATTATTCTTATTTTTTGAATTGTATAATTATTTTTAGTACTACTTAATCTATTATATGGAATCATAATTCACAATATTCATTATTAATTATGGTTTATAAATAAGAAGTTTGTTTGACATACGTTTCTTACTTTATTACAAATATAATTTGGTTTCTTCCTTAAAATATAAGATGAGCAAGTTTTCATTTGATTTGCTATCATTTTTGTTGTGCATGTCTTTTTATTATCTCAAAATAAAATTAATTGTTTTTATTATGTGATTTTTTTTAATTATTCTTGTGTCAAATAAAATGTTTGAATTTATCTTTTAAAAAATCGCATACTAGTGAAAACATAAATTCAAGATCACTTACTAAATCAGTGGTTGAATTGTGGTATTATTAAAATAATCTAATAATTAATTTATATAATATCATAATTTAATAATATTAAAAATTAAAAATAATATATTTTATAATTTCTTAACATTTAAAATACATAAGTTAAATAATTTATAATATTTAGATTTAAGGTGCAAGAATACATAGTAATATTCTTTAAAATAACATATTTATTGAAAATATGTCAAGTACTTTATTTTTTTAATTTCGAGTGAAAAACTTACAGTGATTTTCTTATATTGTTCAAGGGCTATGAAGTGATTTTCAACCAATTTTTTCATTTTAAGTAGCTCATCAGTTTTCACATTGATTCAATATGAGGTTCATTCTATAATTTAAATAGATTAAACATTAAAATGATTTACTATTTTCCTAGTTAATAGAAAGTTGCACTCATTCCAATATGTAAAATAAGGTTAACATACACATCTGAAAAATTTAAAATCTATAAAATAATTTTTTTATATACCTTAAAATGAATGTAAATGATAAAATAGTCATTTCAATTTTTGAAATGTTGAAAATCAAAGAAAAAAATATTACCAAAACTAAATATATTTATCCACTCGTTAAATATATAATAAAATATTAGCTAATAGTTCTATTGTAAAAAGACAACTTGATAGTTTAGTAACATTGTGGTAAATATTGTTATTACTCAATTAAATCATTGTTTTAATACAAGATTATGTTTCACATTTTCTTGTGAAATCACATCCTTCTCATAAAACAAATTTATGGTTAATGTCTTAACATTTTCGTAGTTGTTTTTCATAACTATTTATGTTACAAATATAGTGGTTAGTTTAAAGAATTAGAAAATATTTAAAATATTATAGTCCATGATAGAAAAAAAATCATTTAAAATGGAATAATGTTTTTTTTAAGATTTGAAGAGGTCACAATTTTAGAAATGATTGAATTTGGTTCCTTACTTCTAATTTATATTATAATATTGATTTATTATTGATAATTTTAATTATATTTATGCGTAAAGTGCTATCTATAATTTTAGGAACGTGTTTAGGTTTTGTATATTTTATTCTTACAAATTAACATAATTATTAAATTTAATTTTATAACATTTTATTCTGACATCAGTATATAAATCAAAATTGGTATGATGTTTTCTATAATTTCTTTTATATGTAAATATTTTTTATGTTATTTTCTTATTAATTTCTTTTAAGTGATATATCTTATAAAAAGGTGTGAATCTGTTAATGGAAAATGAGACGATGATCATCAGTATCAAGAATAGAATAATAATTTATCTATATTCAATATGTTATTATAATTTCAAGTTATTAAAAATTTAAATGGATAATATATTGAGAAATGTCAAGTTCAACCAACAAGTCTTGAAACTAAATGATTTCAAAATAAGTGATGGTATTTAGGCTCATGACAAATTTGAAAAAATTAATTTTTACTCTTTAAAAAATTAAGGTTAGACCAAAAGGTACACACTAACCAAAGATATATTCTTAAGTATTAGAACAACTCTCTCATTTTACATGATTATATGCAAACTAAATAAGAGAAAAATCTTAAAACAAACATTTCTCAATATAAAATACCTTTTAAGTAATGAATAACATAGCTAACACTAACCTTCTAAAGGTGATAAGGAGTACATATATATAAATTAATTTGTTGAATAGTAAAGAAATTGTTAAGACGGACAATAGTAAAATAGTTAATAATACTAACTTTAAGAGGGAGTTAAATAGAAAACAAACTTCATCTTAATATTTGACATTAACTTTAAGAGGGTATGTACCAGAGTAATCGATTAAAGGTTGACCATAAAAATCAAATTCTCCAATTATGTTGACGAAGAAAAACATAGTTGAAATTGGATTGAGTCTCAAGACCCAATAAGTATTAAAGACAACCAACATCCTTCAAATAATCCTAAAGTTATTGCTTAAGTTGGACAATGGATATATAATCAAACCTCATAAGGACCATGTCATTGACATAAATAAGAAGAACAATGTCAACATTTGTGTTATGAATGAATAGAGAGGAATCATATTGACTTTGACCTACTGAAATTAGATTTCAAACCATATTAGGAAATGTAAACACTTCTTGGAATGAGGGAGTAAGGCCTCCAACAATGGTAGTATTAAAAATCTTGATATTAGCAACTTGAATGCTTTGTGCGCTAGAATAAGTTTTAACATTATGCAAATGGCTAGTAGAACTCTGACACATGATTAGAGGTCCCAAAATCAACAACCAAGGTGAAGAGAAAACATTATAATTATAATTACCTTGAATGCCTGAAAAAGAAAAAGTGGAAAGTACAAATCGTTGCATGTTATTAGGATTCGTATCTATATAAACCACTAACACAAAGACAAGGTCCCCTCTTGATAAGTATATATGTTTTTCTATCCTAAATTCATTAAGTAACAAAAAATAATGAGTTAAAGGGAGTGAAACCTTGGATAGTCATTCATCTAATCGGATCCCAAAACACTAAAGAACCATCTTTCATAGAGAGAAAGGACTAAAGTCATCCATCTCATCAAATCTTTAGATCTCCAAAGGGTAATATCTTATAGAGAAAGGCATATATGACATTCTTTTAATATATGTGAGAATAATTTAATTTAAAACCATGTTTTGGTGTTTTCTATATAACATAGTTATTTAAAACGTTAAGTTTTTACATCATATTTTACATGTGGTATTAGAGCATGGTTCTAAAATTATGTGATTCTCATGTATGTTTTGTCCCTATTTATAAACCCTAATTATTAAATTTAGTGGTTTTTAATTTATGAGGGTTTTATGTATAGTGGGTACAATTTTTTTTTATCCTATATTATGATCATGGAGTTTCCACTACACATTATTTGATTGGATGATAAAATTATGTCTTTTTGGTTGTACACATGAAATATTGATGTTTCCGCTATTGTAAGTTGTTTAAAGAAAATTTGTGTGTATCCAATTAAAATTAATGCTATCATAAAATTGTTAGTTTTTTTTTTTTTTTTTTTTTTTTTTTTGTATAAGAGAAAGAGATGAAACAAATATATTAATTGTTTGACTTGGAATTAGAAAAATGAAAGTGTTATGTATGATTATATCATTTGGATGTATTTAAAGTTTTTTTGAAATTAAATGTATGATGAATTTGTTAGTCACCAAAGTGTCCAAATTTTTATATTCATTTAATTTTAAATTAATGATAATTTATGCCAATTACTTATAAATAAAGGATGTTATATTATATGTTTATTGGTTTATGAGTATATATTGAAATTTATTGTTATAAGGTATTTATGGATCACCCAAAGGTTGATTATTTGTTTTTATAATTAATAAATATAATTGTAGATAATTTCATGTGCATCATTAGTTTTACTTATATACCTAAAGGTAGTATGTGATTTTGATTTATACATGTTTTAATTGTCATTGATGTTATAATTATGTTAGCATCATGTATAATTATGTTAGCATCATGTATATAGTATGTTGATGTACCACTCAAAGGAAAATGTCAATATATTTTAATTGTGATGTGCATGTTATGTGTAAAACATGTATTTTATAACTCAATACTTATATGAAATTTCATTATGCAGTATTGATTCCCAATTTGATGAATTCTCATGTATTGTTTGCGTCAATGTTTAATGTGTTTAATTTCTCTAAGTGGAATGAACAAGTCATATATTCATGTTGGTGTTATGGATATTGATCTTGCTGTATTGGAAGAGAAACCTATTGTTATTAATGACTCTGGTAGCAATGAACTGAAAGCTTGTTATAAAGCTTGGGAAAGATAAAAAAAAAATACTCAACTTAATGTTCACGAGGATGACTATTGTAGACATCTCTTTCCAAAACTAAAAGTGACAAAGATTTTATAGGATTTGTGGGAGAACACTCTCAAACAACTGATAAGTTTTTGATAGGACATTAATAAGTATATTGATCACCATGAAGTTTGATGGGTTACTTATTATGCATGAACATGTTATTGATATGATAAATATTGCAACAAAACCTTCGAATCGTTGTGAATGAGAACTTTCTTGTACAATTTATTTTGAACTCATGATTGTGTGAGTATAGCCCGTATCAAGTGACCTACAATACCACGAATGATAAATGGAATGTGCATGAATTGCACAACATGATATTTCAAGAAGAAACAAGACTTAAAATCAAGAAAGTAACTTAATCCTTCGTGTAAGCCATCAAGGAATGGAAAAAAAATTGTGAAGAAACATGATAAAGGTAAGGGGATGTTAAAGTTAATCAAGCATCTATTAAAATTCAGAAAAAAGAATCAAATGGGCAATCACTACCATTTTTTTGGAAAATCTAGACATTTCCTAAAAGATTGCCCAAAACATAAAGTTTGGTTTGAAAAGAAGGGTAAGTTTAATGCTTTGTGTATGTTTTTAATCAAAACTAGCATAAGTTCCCCATAATACATAGTGGATTGATTTTAGATATACTACTTGTGTTTCTAATATGATGTAGGGATTCCTTACGACCCAAACCATAAGACAAAATGAAAAATTTGTCTTCATGGGAAATAGAGTAAAAACTCTAATGAAAGCAGTCGAAAATTGTCCTTTAATCCTTGATATTGAACATCATTTAGATTTATTAGAAACTCTTACCTAGTTTATTTAGGAATTTGGTTTCATTGTCTAAGCTTAATGTTACTAGATACTCTTTTAATTTTAACTATGGATGTTTTAGTCTATCTAAGCATAATCATCTAATTAGTATTGGATTTCTTTGTGATGGTTTATATAAATTGAATTTAGATAACTTATATGATGAAATACTTATGACTTTGCATCATAATATTGACATTAATGTAATTTAATAAATAAATGCTCCACTTTCTTGTGGCATAAACTATTGGGTCACATTAAATTATTCTAAATCTAGGTTTTACTTATCTAAATATCTTTGTAGATTACATAAAAGAAAAACAAACAAAATAAACAAAAAAATGAGTTATAAGAATTACTCAACTTCTTGAAATAGTACACCCTGACATTTATGGGCCTTTTAATGCTAATTCTTTCCAAAAAGGTACTTCACATTCCGATTATGTCTACTTATTGCATGAGAAATTTTTGGTAATGGATGTCTTGGAAATTTAGTTGAATAAAGTGAAAAGACAATCAAACAAAAAGGTCAAAGTTGTTAGGTCTGAGAGAGTTGTTGAGTATTACGAAAAGTATGATGAAAATGAGCAACAAGTAGGTCAATTTGCTAAATTTCGTTAGAAACGTGGCATTTGTGTGCAATACACAATGTCAGGTACACCACAGTAAAATGGTGTATCAAAAAAGCGTAATAGAACATTAATGGATATGGTTAGGAGTATGTTAAGTAATTATTATTTACCCATATTTTTATGAATGGATGCCTTGAAATTGTCATGTATGTGTTAAACAGAGTTCTTAGTAAGACAGTTCCTAAGACATCTTTTGAATTGCGGACTAGAAGGAGGTACTTGCATGTTTGGGGTTGTCAACTAGAAATAAAGGTTTATAATCCGCAAGAAAAGAAACTAGATGCAAGAACGATCAGTGGATATTTCATTAGTTATCCAGAAAAATCAAAGGGCTATATGTTTTATTATTCTAATCATAGTATGAGAATTTTTTTTTTAAACTGAAAATGTAAGGTTCATGAAAATGGTGAAATCAATGAGAGTTTAATTCCATGACAAGTGGAAATTAAAGAAGATATAATAATTGTTCCTTTAACTTGTGCCTCTGGCAATAAGGTGAGTGTTACTCAAACTGTTATGACAAATAACAACGAAAAAGAGCAACACAATGATGGTCACATGATTCAAAATGAACCTATTGTAGAAGAACAACAAGAGATAACATTAAGGAGGTCTCAAAGAGTAAAAAAATAGTTATTTTAAATCACTATGTGGTATTCTACATGAGTTAGAAAGTGACTTAAACATTAATGATAAAGATCCAATTTGGTTTTCACAAGCTATAAATTGTGATAATCCTGAGAAATGATTAAATGTTATGAAAGAAGAGTTGAAGTCCATGGAACATAATAATGTTTGCAACCTTGTCGAATTTCCAGAAGTTGCAAGAGAATTTGTTGTAAGTGGGTAACTAAATGTGACTCTCACGACAACCTTGAGCGTTATAGGCTATACTTGTTGTTAAGGGTTTTACTGTGAAAGATGGTGTTGACTATAAAGAGACATTTTCACTTCTCCCACAAAAAGATTCCTTGAGGATTATCATGGCATTGGTAACCCATTTTGACTTGGAGCTACATTAAATGGATTTGAAAATTATCTTTCTTAATGGAGATTTATAAGAGAATGTTTATATGAACCAACCAACGGGGTTCTTAGTTAAAGGAAAGGATCATACCGTGTGTGAATTAAAGAAATCAATGTACGAACTTAAACAAACTTCCAACAAATGGAATTTGAAGTTTAATGATATTATTGTTTCTTTTGAATTTAAGAAAAACATTGTTGATTGATGTATATATCTAAAGATCAGAGAGAGTAAGGCTATTTTTTTTATTATTATGCATGTTAACAATATCTTGTTGGCAACTAATGATCTCAGTCTTCATGAGACTTAGAAGTTTCTCTCAGATAATTTTAAAATGAAAGATAAGGTCAAGCAAGTTATGTGATAGGAACATAAATATCTTGAAATAGATATGAAGGAATGTTATGCTTATTTCAGAAAACTTATATCAATAAGGTACTAGAAAAGGTTAAGATGGAGAAGTGCTCACATCACCTATTCTTGTTTAGAAAGGAGACAAATTTAGTCTCACTCAATGTCCTGGGAATGACTTGGAACGGAAACAAATTGAAGTAATTTTGTATGCATCTATTGTTAGGAGTATTATGTATGCTAAGACTCGTACTTAACTAAGCATAAGCTTTGTAGTTAGAACGTTAGGACGATGTCGGAGTAATCCGGGAATAGAACTTGGAAAGCTACAAAGAAAGTTCTAATATAGCTAAAAGGAATAAAGGATCACATGCTTACATGTAGAAAGTCTTATCATCATTAAGTGATTGGGTATTTAGACTCTGATTTGTTGGATGTGTGGATACTAGGAAATCCACTCTTGGGTATGTATTTATTTTAACTGGAGGATCAATATCGTGGAGAAGTGCAAAATAGTTTGTTGTTGTTGCATCCATTATGGAAGCTAAATTTGTAACATGCTTTAAGGTTACAATTCAGGATAATTGGTTGCGGAACTTTATTTCAAGGCTTGGGATCATAAACAATATTGCTAGGCTACTGAAAGTGTATTACGATAACTCCACAACAATGTTTTTCTCTAAGAATGATAAATACTCTTAAAGGTACTATGCATATGGAGATAAAGTACCTTGCTGTGAAAGAGGAATACAAAAAGTGTAAGTAAAACATATTAGCACAAATCTTAGTTGACAATTTATCAAAGGGTTACCACCTAAAATATTTATTGAACATATTATGAATATGGGTAGTATTAAAAGGAACACATGTTGAGTATTATGTTTCTTTTATGATAGAAGATTAACACTTTGAGCTCAATTATGATATCTTTTTTGTTACAATTTTTCTATGATTGCATGCATAATTGTATTTGGTTGATGTATATATGTATTGTCTTGAATAAAAATATTATGTTGGACCAATTTTGAGCTCCTAATTATATTCATATTAGAAAAAAGTCTAGTTTGTGATATATGAAAGACAATATAATAATTGAGTGATATACAACCGTCATGACTCGAATTAGTTTATATTCTTGATTTCGAAATTATTATGTGCCTAATAGAAAAAATGTTTTAATCTGTTAATGTGCATTATGTTTTGTTTAGTTTATTGGTTTATAAATGTATACAATGTCACATGAGCCAATTGTGAGGATGTAAAGTTTTATGTCCCATGTGAAAGACACATGATTTATTATTTAAAGGGACCAATAAGTAATTAAATTAATTATGAAGAATAAAATAGTAACAAAGAACAATTTTTTTATAATGATTGCTATTTAAAGAACTATCTCTCATAAATAAAAGGAGTCAACTCTAAATGAAAATATATATGTTTCTCTACCATAAATCCATCAAGTAAGAGAGATGGTAAAATAGTGAATCAAGGAGAGTGAAACCTTAAATTGTCATTCATTTAACTGGATCTCATTACATAATATTTTTAATGTTGATGTATATAATCAAACTTAATAAACCATCAAACTTAATAAACTAACAATAAGGTCACCCATAATTAGATTCAATGTGATTCATTCATAGTCTAAGAGCTATACTTTTCACATAGCAATAACTCAAGTTCTCGTTAATATCCTAAGATTTTTATTGAAAACGTTTACAATTCTTTTTATAAACTTAATCTTTGGAAAGTAAACTCAAGTATATTATATATAATCTTTTTGATTCTATAGGTTAAAGGTTCCGCAAGAATTTTAAGCATTACACAAGAAAATGGAACTTTATTTGGACAAAACATCCAACACACATGATGTGATCTCAAAAATATAATAAAAAAACGTAAATTTTCTTTTTACTTTTTTATGTTTAGTTTAGACTTAGGGAATGAATGAGTTTGTCTCTTTATCTTCCACTAAGTCTATATAAGGATATCTATTATACTCGTTTTGATAGATGTGAAATGAATAGAAATTTTTGGAAAAATCTTGAGTGTTATATCTCAAAATTTTTCTCCTTTGTTTATTCTAGAGTAACGTTTCATTTGAAAAAATCTTGAGTGTGTTATATCTTAATAGATATTTCTCCTCTGCTTATTCTAGAGTGGTGCTTCATAGTTTATCTCTTGATGACGCATAAGCATCAAAGAGAAGTGGAGAGTTTATCTCTTGGAATTTCTTATCTTATGAGCTGGACGATTCACTATCTTGCTTATCTCATAAATTTGGATGACACAAGATATTATTCTAATTTCTAATATTATCGTTATTTTTTGTATTTTCGTTAACTGTTTTTGTTTTCAAATTATTTGCAAACTTTTGAAAATCACGTTCATTTAAAAATTCATTCAAAAGTTTCTTCTTAAAACTTAAGTGACATGATCCTACAATCCAAGTCTTTTATCCATTACTATATACATTTTCAATTGCACCTCCGGCTTGGAAAGTTCGCATCAACACCACATCTTGAACATTTGATATTGTTTGTTTTTGCCCGTGCACAACTAATTACTTTATACTTTTATAAATAAAATATATTCTACACAATAATACTTTTAATTTCATCATTAAATAATTATCTCATATTTTGTTGTATTTAATATATGTCTCTTCATCATTAAATAATTATCTCAGATTTTGTTGTATTTAATATATGTCTCTTGGTAAAGTGAATAATCAATAACACTTTGCTTGGCTTTTCAAACAAACAAAAATATAAATGTAACTTGTATAAACTTTTCTTCAATTCCATTTAGATAGAGATCCTATCTTATGTTAATAACATGCAGACGAACATATATTAATACTAGGTAGTTAATATGTGTCAGACTGAAGTTGGGTGGAAACTGGTAGAACAAAAACATTGATGGGATCACAAGCTTACAACTACAGTTCTACAAGTTATCTTGTTCAACATGGAACAGACAATAACTATTAAACAACAAATTTCGTATATTAAAATAAATGGAGGTTGAGACTGATAATTTCCATCACCCACGGATTTAATCCTTTATCCAATTCTATTTAAAGAGATTCTTTCATTCGGTCGAGTTGCCCTTTCAACTGGAGTTATCAACTGCGGCATAGTCATTCCCCCGGAGACAATGATTTCTGCATCAGCACCAACGCAAACATTACACCATTGAATTACAAAAATACAAATGATAGTTTCAGAATTCCAACATGCAGAAAATGTCAAATGACAGTTCTAATTTGCTTTAATGAGGTAAAAAGAACATCATATACCAATAATATCTCTCCATATACATTGTTGAATAAGAATAATATGACCTATGTAAACACTGTACTTGACAATAAACAAACGGGAAAAGAATCTACCTATGCCTTCTCGAATAGAAAGATTTGGTCTTATAATATCTTTCGAGTTAACCAAAAATATATCGCCAATATACAGATGGTTCGTAGGGACAAAAACGCTACAAAGCTCTTCATCTTCATTATCTTTCTGTGATGGAGGAAAAGAGATATAATCATTGGTTAAATATATCAAACAAAACAAAGCAGTGAAAATAGTAGTTCCTCAGAAAATAACACAGTTCATCGGAGGATGCACAATATATGGTGCGATTATTATTGTAAGAATCTTTAAAATATACTAACGGTGGGATTAATTAGATTTATTCTATATTTATGCTATTAACCTAAAATAGGGTAAATCAATATTTTGTAATTATATCCTCAATATTTTGTAATTATGCTTTCTCCTACAAATTTAATAGTTCCACTGCGGTCAGAATTCATCCTATGCTTACTTGTTTCTCTCTCTTTCAACATGGTATATAGAAGCTAATTTTGGGACTTGTTTCTCTCCCTTTCAACATGGTATATAGAGTCTAACAAGAGGCTAATTTAGGAATATCCCAATGAACCCAATTTTCATCAGAATCTAAATTTTTTTCCATCACTGTTCCAGAAACATTATTCCAACGCCACTATTACATGGTATGTAGACCATTATTGGCACCATCTCCTCAAGAAAGTTCCGTCTAATAGCTATTGGAGGTTGCAGGCATCTGAGCTGCCCACATCTGCCACACATAATGGTACATTCCGCGTTTGGGACTGGCGCTATCAACCAAGCTTTGCTCACCTCTCTCTCCTCTACCTAGATTTAGTCTTGAATTGGTGTTTGGACATCTCTTTTCCACTTTTTTGTCTTGTTTTTTGTTGTTGTTAGTATTTGGATATTGTTTGGCATTTTCTCTCCTCTTGATATTGGTTTTTGTGAGTGTAGTATGTCAATTCCTCAATTTTCAAGTAAGGAGCATTGGGACACAGTGACTTGCAATGTTCAATACATCAAAGGAGCTCCAAGAAAGGGTCTCTCATGTGAAGATAAAGGACGCACTTGCGTTGTAGGATATTTTGATGCATATTGGACATACCATTCCATTGCATATTGCCGGTTACATCAATCTAATTGTTTTATGTTGATGACATTGTGAAGTGATCATCTCGCCATTGCACAAGTGAAGCAATAGCTCTTCAAACACACAAAAGATCTTGACAAACTAAAACATTTATTGGAAATAAAGGTAATATTATCCAAAAATGGGATCATAATATCACGAAGAAAGTATGCAATATTTTGGAGGAATATTAAATTCCAATATAGTCAATACCCCAATGGATCCTAATGGCAAACTCTTGCCATATCAGTGGAAGCCTCTTCTAGATCCCAAAAGGTATAGAGACAATTGGTAGGGAAGTTGAACTACCTTATCATTACCTCGTCCGGATATCTTGTACAGAGTAAGTGTAGAGAGTCAGTTTTTCAACTCTTCATACAACGAACATTGGGACGCAATAACTCACATTGTTTGATACATCAAAAAAGCTCTAGGAAAGGGTTTTTTGTATGAAGTAAAGGACATGCTCCAGTTGTGGGATATATTATGCAGACTGGGAAAACTCCCCCATTGATAGAAGTACCCTTCTGGTTTTGTATATTTGTCAGATAATTTTGTCCCTCAAAAAACAGGAACCTGAAGGTTATAGACAGTTCTAGTGCAGAGACGAAGTCTCAAGCTATAGCTATGGCCAGTTAAGAGCTTATATAGCTCAAACAATTACTTCAAGAACTATGTTTAGAGAGGTTGCACAGTTGTCACTTATACCAGATAGCTAGGTTGCCATGCATAGTGCCACAGTTCTAGTATTTCATGAAAGGACAAAGCATATTAAAATTAATTGTCACTTTGTTAAAGAGAAAGTCATGTTCATGTTAATATCTACTAGATTTATCAATTCCCACGATCAATTAGCATATGTATTCACTAAGAAACTAAGGAGTCCCCGGATTAACTACATATGTAAAAAGTTTGGTGCATACAACCTCTATGTTTCAACTTGAGAGAAAGTGTTAGAATCTTGTAAATATAGTAACAAGAAATATTATGATATTATGATTAATTAGATTGACTCTATTTATGTTATTAGTCTAAAATAGGATACTTATTCTCTAATTATAACCTTAATATTTTGTAATTATGTTTTTCTCCCGATAAATTCAATATCTATGTTAGTGGTCTAAACACATGAAACTCATCCTATGCTCACTTGTTTCTCTCTCTCAAAAATATGAACATAGGCAAAAATAAAATGACAAACAAAAACCATAATTTTACAATAATTTAACACTAAAAAGAATGGTTCAGTAGAAGCATTATTAACCAAGGACGCACCAAAGAAACTCGAAGCAAAACTTATTAGACTTAAGTTGCTTCAAATCTCAAAAGACACATAAATGAATGTGGGGTGTTGTGTGTTTATCTTTAGAAAAAGGTAATGTAACATCCTATATTTTTCATATAATAAAAACTTTATTTCATAAAAATTTATATAATAAACTTGGATATAAAATTCCATACATTCATCATGTATTTCAAATTATACTTTTCCGTATAAGATTTAATAAAATATCTTTGTAAAATTACAAATAAAATAAAATGAAACTTCTCCATCACAATTCACTAGACTCACACCATCTGTCAAATTCTCTGCTCCTGTATAATATACACGATCATCGCAGTTTTAAAAACAGAACAAACAACACAGAAAAAGAAGGGTAAGCTAGAAAGTTTTTAAAACAATATATATTTTCATAAATTAGATTTCTATTTCAACAAAACAACAATTCAATCTTTTATAATTCATCTCATATCATACATACACTGACTCACAAACAAATACACTAGACTCTCTACTTCCGGAAGACACTAGTGCATTGAGTTAAACTCAAGAGGTGTGCACCTGTCATATATCATTCATCTGTTCCGATTAGCTCATATTTCAAACCTCGGATGCAGTCTATCCCGATCAGTTCCTATTTCAAACCTCGGGTACGGTTTCCATATGCACAGGGTTAATCCATTTGTCCAATTCCGATCGGGCTCATATTTCAAACCTCGGACAGGACCATATGAACCTTTTTCTACTCTTCACCAACTGGTAAACTTCATCTATATGAATCCAATGTACCAGTAGAGCCAGAATACCTTCTTAGAATCCCCAAACAATGCACATCCTAATAACCTCAACACGAGTATCTCCTTGCCTAAAGATACTATGTCTCGATCACACACCACATCATTCACAAACATTGATACTACATCGTACCATTCATAAACATTCATTCCATTCAATTCAAATTCATATATAATAGAAAAATAATTATAATATTTATTAAAAATATTCAAACTAGTTTCTCTTATCTCTATAAGGTAGAGATACTCAAAACTCTACAATCATAAGCAACCTAACTTTGTTCAAGAATCTGATCGGACACTCTTGATTTACTCAACGCTAGGAATCTAAGGGTGTCTTTTGATTGTCAATCTGATAATCTATGAGATTACAAATCTAGAGAGAAAGTAGAAACTTTAAAGAAAAATTGTTTGAGAAATGGTCATTTTCATAAATCTGTATATCTTCTTAAAAAAAGAGAGTTAATAGTTTTTATTAGAATAAAACAAAATATCTTTTTAGAGAAATAAAATATCTTCTTAGAGAGAAAATATCTTCTTAGAGATAATTGGTAATTTTTATTAGAACAAAACAGAATATCTTCTAAGAGAGATAGAATATCTTAGAGAGAGAGTTGATGGTTGTTATAACAATAAAAAATAAATAACTATCTTTTATTTACTTAAACAACTCTTCTGTTAAAAAAAAAAATAGGTATTATTTTATTGATCTCTAAAATTAAATTCTAGATTCATTTTTATTCTATAGCTATTTTTTAGGATATTACATGTAAGGGTATCAATTATTAGAACCATGCTTTACGGAAGTATATTCCCCTTTCTTTAAAAGTTTTCTTACGAGTATTCAATCCGATGGAGGTAAATTCGCCATACTCGTGTTAAAATGGACCACGCCACAATACATATTGTACAAATATGTATGGTATGTGCATTCCAATTTCCAATACTATAGATATATTACATTTCCAAAAATCCATCCAAGCATTATAAATAAACTGATGAAATTTATTTGCTATAAAAATAAAAAAGGGAACCATCACATACATTTAATCAATATAAGTAGAGGTAGGTTGGTAAACAAATTTGTAGACAATTCAGCGTACCTGTAGAGTAACAGTTGATGTAATAAAGCCAAAGGCATATTCACCAACACGCGGATGACGGATAATTGCTACTTCTTTAAAGGCGGTGGTATTTTGATCTGAAAAGAATATTTACAAAAAAAAAAAAAAAAAATCATGACAAAGGGTTGCATCCTTGTCTCCAATATCTGAAAATGGTCAATCTATCTAATATCAGCAATGTAAGATAGCCACAACCAACTGATTGGCAAGAAACTTAGGCTTAAAATAAAAAGGTTGAGAGGTAAAACGATAAAACGATAAGGAAAAACAATTTGAAGCGTGCCTTCAATCTATAGATGAATAGCCTAATCAATCCTATTCACACAATATGAGTGACTTGACAAAGTCAATAACTAAATTCAATATATGTACTCAATTTAGATTAGTGCATCTGTATCAACATTAATATCAACCTACAACTTTTTGCACAATCATCATCTCCATTGCACCTTAACATTAATACATTACTAGTACAAATTCCCTACCAGTACAACACACACATGACAGATCACCATTGCTACAACTATCACCACTCCATCATCATATTCAGATTGCTCAAGAGAAATTCTATTCAGTTTAAAATAATTTTGCATGAAATAGGTAATTTTAAAACTGACCAAGCAGTTTGTGCCATAACCATACGTGAGTGAGAGGGGATGGAAACACAAATTGCATTTAAACTGACATGTCAATTTGGGCACCTTTCATACACCGAACAACATACACAAAAAACAATGGTAAGGATAAAAAATAAATAGGATATTCATCATTTTGCCATAAAAGCTCCTAACAAGGAAGTTATTCTTCCTAATTGTAATATCACCAGCTACCCAGCCTATATGTTTGCATACTGCTTATCTCTGTGAATTAAGACCACAGTAACTCTTTTTAGGCTAAATTCTGACTTGTCTATGTAGTTATGACGAGCATACCTGGAGATATTGCAGCGCTAATCTGCTTGGATGCAGAGTATATGTGCCTAACAAGGGGCATTCGCTTTATGAACCATTCTCCAATCCAGAAAACAGTAGCTCCCATCCATGATGAAACAAAAACACCAATAAGAAATACAAAAGCTAATGATGTAATGAAACCAAGTCCTGCACCACAAACAAAAAACTGTCACATTTTAGACATCACATTCTAAACAAAAAGTAAGGTCTAGTACCAAGAATCAGATCACTGAATGGAGATATTAAAAAAGAAAGGAAGAAATATAAAGGAAGTCTGCAACACCATTTTATTTTTGTGTGCATGTTGATGGAAGATAAATTTATCAAAGAAAACCATAAAGTACAAGAATCAGGATTGAGGAAAATAACATATCCACTCAACCACCAGAGCATAATTCAAATGAGTTGTGTTCCAGATTAGCCACTAAACAATGATGTCTTCCTTCAATTGGTAAATAATAGAGAAGTCTATTCTCTTTGAATTTTCAAGTTTATGCACTATATTCATTTACTCCGTTTCTATGTTCTCCATATACAGCTTCTAGACCAAAAAAAGTCACTCTCATTCTAAACTTCTCAGGAGGGGAAATATAATTATCAAAGACAATTGAAGGTAAAATAAATTACTTACCAAATATATCAATGCCAAGCCTGGAGTATATTGGACTAAAGAAACCATCAACAAACTGAATAAACCACCATGTAATAAAGAAGGTAACGGCTACTGGAAAAAGAACTACACTGCAGATTCAAAACCAAATGAATAAATAAGAATAATTACACACCAAAAATGATGATAAAAATCAATCATCTAAATTAGTAGTTGCGTCTTACCATCCAGTCATAAATTTCTTTGAGACCCAACTCTGGAGAACAAAGCAGCAAGCCTGAAACAAGTGCATAAGACAAAAATTGATTTTCTCTTTAAAAAATATGAAACTACGTTTGCAGCTAGGCTCACTAAATCAGTTTAGAATTCCAGCATCCAGCAGTCGTATGCCCTTCACCTGAAGCATTTATAATGCAGGACAACAGGGTACTGCAGTTCAACTATTATGATAACGTCTCAATTTTGTATGACTTCTTCCTATCTTTAGACTTTGGTATGGATCATTATAAGAATTTTATTTTGATATATAAGTAAGGACATTTTAGGACAACAAAAAAAGGACCAAATCTCGCTCCTTAGAGAAAATAGCAAGTAGAATCCCCATCATCTTACAAGTAAATCAGAGACTGAACTCCGAGACCGTATATCACAATTCGAGCTTTACAGAAAACATTGTTACTGTATCGGTCTCACTCAAATTTGTGAAATACATTTCACAAGAAGAAATGCAACCCAAAATAAAAATTGTTATTGAGCATTCAGCTTATAAGAGGATATTTCAAGAAATGGAGTTATCCCCCGTTCTTTAGGATCAGACACTCCAACTTAATACTCTTGGAAATGGATCAAAGCTGACATTTCAACTATTTGTCTCTGCACACAAAGCCATGGGCTTATTCTTGCACATAAAGCCCATCTTAAACAAAATCCATTGCTAGTCAAATGCTGCAAATGCAGATCCCTCGTGTAGGCAACGTGATTGATCATAATACCTAAGATTCTGGGTTTAAACATCTTTATATATAGCATTATGACTATTCCTACATCACAGCCGTAAAAATAGGTTTCTTTCCAAACTCAAGAGACGACGCTCTCAGTTGACTCGTCGTTGAAATCCACCAAATATTTTTTTTAAAAAAGAAAAAAGAAAAAAGCCAACGAGAAGCAAGATCCAAAAACCTAGCCTAATATAAAGGTAAAAAAACGATATATGAAAATTTGGAAAAAGAAAGAAATGGACCCTGCGAGTTGACGAATTGGGGGAGCTCGGTGGAGACTTGGCTGGGTCTTCGGGATCGTCGCGAGATGCATTATCGCCTTGACTCAGGGGAATTGACGTTGATTCTTTTTCTTCCGCCATCTTCTTCGCTCTTCACTCTTTCAGATACTAACGCCAATAACAATAATAATAATAATTTGGGATATAAAACAGAACGGAATAACTGAATCAAAACGGAAGGCGCGTTTGGCTTGGAGTACTATTATTGTCTTCTTGTCTTGGATACTAAGCAAGCAACACTAGCTTCCTCTTCTCTTCCCTTCCCTTCACCGGATAATTGAAAATTCTCATTACCTACCAGACTGAAAACAAATTCGATGACGTGGCGTTCGATGACGTGTCCCCAAGAAATTATTATTATTTTCCTTTTTATTTCATTTTCTTCACGCTTCAGACATTATTAACGTTATTTTTTTAAAAAAAAATACATTTTTCACACCTTGGAATATTGCATCTGCAACCATTTTGTTTTGTATCGCGTATTTTAGTAGTAGAAAATTGAATATAAAAGGAGGCCTGTTTGGAAAGTATAGTTCACAGAACAGTGGAAGTGAATGACAAAAACTTTTGGATTATAAGAACAGAACCTTAAACAAACACATCTCACAAGCTGTTATTTTGAAAGAGAAAAACAAAAATTAAATTTAAATATATTTTAAGTCGGTCATGTATAATTAAACAAATACATTGTTTTCATCATAGTATAAATAAATAGATTGAAATGGAACACGTCATATTAGTACAACTCGATACTAAGAAGTCGTTGGTATAAGTAGAAATAATTCTGGTCGTTGATATCTAGTCTATATTAATATTATAATTATTAAAATAATCCCGTTTACTATATGAGTATTTAGTTTATAATTTTTTACATTATTATGAACTTTATAACTATATTTACATGTTCACGCAGCTTAATATATGCACGTTTTTTATAAGAGATGTTAATAACAAAAATAACTTTATTATATTCATAAATGCAATCTCAATTATTATTTATTTGAAAAAAACTTATATATTTTATTAAAATAATAAATTTAATAGATTGTCACATATAACAAACATTTACAATGTTTTTAATAAGTTTGCAAATTTATTAAGAATTAATTAATTAATTAATTCAAGTGATAATCAATTATTTTATTAGGACTAAAGTATTTTATTTAAATATTTGATTTGGAAACATGCACTATAGGCATATGAGTATGATTGTTCGCCTAATAACAAATATTTAAACAATAACACAGGTCAATAACATTTCATCCATTTTTACATCGTATGGTTATAAAAATGTTAAAGTTGGTAGCGAAAGATGATGCCCTCAAGTAATCTTTGTGCACATTAACCTTGTAAAATATTTAATTCAATGGTAACTTTGTCTCCATCAAAATGAAAACTAACAACATTGTTACAAATGTTCACTTCTTTCACTCTTTTGGGAATCATTACATATTAATAAATTTTTGTACACTTTGATCCCAAAGCAACTATTGAAAGGTGATAAGGAATCAATCTCCAAAGAATTATGAGCAATAATCTTCCTATCTTCCCAAATCTTATTAAATTCAAACTGTGTCTTTAGATCAAATGTCTATTTTTTAGCGTTTATGGTGAGACTCAATTTTTTCATTTTTCATTGTTTTCTCACTACATTTCTTTTCATTGTTTTGGGATTGGAAGAAGACATTTTTTTATGGGAACAAGTGTTTTCAGAAAAAAAAAATGATACAACATGAAAATTGTTTCTCCAAAAGTTGTACAAACCAAAATGTGATCAATATAGAGATAAAAGAGTAGTTAAAAACCACTAAAAGTCATTAAAAACGAATCAAAATGATAATAGATAGTTACTTTTTGAAAGCTATAGGATAGACATTACAAAAGGAATGAGAAGTCACATAGCAAACAAAATAATTAATTAGAAGTTTAACAAAATAGATTATTTTGCATAAAAAAATAATAAAATACTAATCAATATTTAGGTAGTTACGACTTATAATAGTTTATTATTTGTGCATATGTTTGGATTGGTGTTTTAACATTATAAAATAAATTTAACATTTTCACAATTTAAATAAATTGAATTAATTCCTACTCAATTAAATGCAAGAAAATAAGTGGAAAATGAAAAATAACACCAAACATATAAATATTATAAAATAGAATACAATACCATAAATATAAATAAAAAGCATATTATTTTTAGAGTAGATACTAAAAATAAATTAATGTTTTTTCACTTGTTACTTGTTTCGAATAAGTGTTATCTAAAAGACAACATTTGTCTGACTTTGAAACAATCCCACTAAATCAGGTTAGGGAAAGAATTTAGGTAATAAAGTAACTTTGGGTGGTCCTTCAAAATTAGTACTTTTGTGATATTTTTTGAGAATCTAAATAACTTATCATGATTTTTTAACATAGCATGTTTTGGATGTATGTCTCCTTTTCATACAGTAAAAATACGTTATAAAAGGTGAGTTAAATGCCTTTTTAAAAGAGATTCTTTTTTAATTATTTGCTTTGATATGTATATCAAATTTCAAATATATATATATATATATATATATATATATATATATATATATATAGTATATTACATATTTTTATTTTTTGGAGTAAAAGCGAGTTAAAACTATTGGGTGTACCGGAACAAGTTCTATAGTCGAAGGCTAAGAGAATGAGGTTCCTAGACAGTATCAATGTTCCAACCTCAAATTCATTAAGGTCAGTCACAACAGCATCGGAGGTATTGTCTACTTTAGAGTTTGAAGCTCTGTCAATGTTTTGTCCTTAAAAGGTGCCTTAAAGGGTTAAAAGATGAAAGTATATTTAAAATTGCCTCCACTCCTAAACAATATGGGACTATTGAGTGTAGTGGAACATTATTATTATTATTATTGTTATTATTATTGTTATTATTATTGTTATTATTATTGTTATTATTATTGTTATTATTATTATTACTACTACTACCTTAGTAACTGGGTGGACAATTTGGCTGTTGATTTTACTATGGGTAAATTTTCGATAAATTGGTTCTTAAAATCTTTGGTAATGACATTTTAAGATAGATACAAATCCGTGGGTAATTTCAGATTTTTTTGTAGTGTTAAGGATGACAACTGGGTAGGATGCGACAGAGATAGGAAAGTGTTGGTGTGGGTTTCACTGTCCCCATCCCCAAAGTAAAAGTTCATCTCCATCATCGTCCTCATATCGAATAAGTATGAAAATTTTATCCTATAATGGGTACACCTATACTTATGTTCCTCATTGTCTCCTTCCCCATCCTCATACTGTTCTAACTATTAATTGTTGAGACCCTAAATAGTCTACACCTCACGGTTTGATGCTTGTTGCAATTTTATTTATTTTATTTTATATTTGTTATGTCTTTTTCCTTCTTATATATATTATAGAAAGTTTTCCCTACATAACTTTTCATATGTGAAATTAATTTTATTTCCTTTACTTTTGTTTTTATGTTTTACAATTACCACAACAAATATTCAACAATGATGAATTACTATTACTAATATGGTATCAAAATAGTTTGAAAAACCTGTTCTGTTTCATCACCCATCACTCTATGCTTTCTTTACTCCATCCTTATTTCTTCTTTTTTGGTCATTCTTTGTCTCAAAGGAATCTACTCCTGAATCATTTTTCACCTCTTCATTCGCAAAGTAAAAAATACCATGAATTTCTACTCTAATCAGTTATGCCCTTATTACCTACATCCGAGGGAAAATCCTGGAATTATTCTTCTATCGTCATCACTCAATGGCACAAACTATCATTCTTGGAGTCAGAGTATGAGAAAAATTTTATTGTTTAAGAATAAATTGAAGTTTGTAGATGGTAACATCAAAATTCCAGATCAAGAATATGCAACCTATGAGACTTGGGAGAGATGTAATGTCATGATCCTCTCCTGGTTTACAAGAACCCTAGAACCGCAAATTCCTGAGAGTATTGTTTACGTGGACATAGTTAAGAGTTTGTGGGAAGACCTAAAAGAAAGATTTTCAAGAGGTGATTACTTTAGAATCTCCTATCTGCTACAAGAGATACATCTAGTGAAACAGGGTAAAAGTGGGTGTCACACAGTTTTACACATATTTGAAGACCTTATGGGAGAAACTCAAATCTTTGAGGCTCGTTCCAGTTTGTAGATGCGATATACCATGTAGTTGTACTTGATCATTGTGAAATATAAAGAATAAGAGTGTGAGTTTATGTCTTGAAAGGGTTAAGTAATATTTTCAACACTATGAAAACTCAAGTGCTTTTAATGGAACCACTTCTGAATATCAACAAGGTGTTTTACTTGGTCATACAACAAGAAAGACAATTGACTAGGAATATTGTTCATGAGACCAATGTTTTCATGAATACTAGAGAGAAACAAGCTTAAAAGGTTCAAGGACATAGAGGAGGATGGAAAAGTCACTAGAGGCAAAGGACAAAATCGTTGAGGGAAAGAAATGTGCGCTTATTGTCAGAAGATGAATCACACTATCAATGAGTGTTATTTTCCAAACACGGATATTCACCTTGTTTCAAACAGAGGCAGGATTATTCTCCAGGAAATAATTTAGACAAAAAGAAAATGAGCAAGTTTGTAATCTTAATATTCGGGACAGGCAAAGGTTAATTGATAATATGAATTGCAAACTATTTTTTTCTTTTAACATTTGTCAAATACAGGACAATGCTACATTCAAGACGATTAGTCAAGCTAATTTGGATATAGGATTGTACTATCTTTAGAATTTTACATATGCCTTTACTGATTTATAGGCTTGTGTTAATGTTGTTTTGAATTGTAAAAACACTGAGATAAATGTTTGTCATTTTAGGTCAGGACATCCTTCCAATAGAAATGTTGAGCAAATATGCACTAAGTTTCCTTATATAAGTTCTAATTGTAGGTTTGTATGTGATACATATCATTTTGCAAAGCAACGTAGATTGTCTTTCCAACAAAGTGTATCTGTTATTTTAAGATCTTTTGAACTCATTCATATTAATATATGGGGATCAGTTGTTAATACATATATTCATGAATATGTATTTATTTTTTAATTGTTGTTGATGACTATAATAGCCATACTTAGATTTATCTCATGCAATGTAAAGGTGAAACCTGATCTCTTTTATCTAATTTTATTGTATATGTTAAAAACCAATTTAATCTTTATATTAAGATGGTTAGAACATATAATAGAAAAGAGTTTGACTATGATGAGATGTATAACAGATATGGTATTAAAGATCATGTGTTGAAACCCCTCAATAAAATTCTGCAAAATTTTGTTGTAGAGTGTAAACATCAACACATCTTAAATGTGACTAGTCTTAGATGTTGCGCAGTTTAATTTTTCAATCTGAGTTGCCTAAAATCTATTGGTCTTATCATTTCTCATGTTATGTATATAATTAATAAACTTTCTTTCATTATTATTAATGAAAAGTCTTCGTATGAAATGTTGTATGATCTTCCTTATATATATATATATATATATATATATATATATATATATATATATATGTATATATTAATTTAATATTGTTTGACTATTTGTATTCTACTCTTGAAAATCACAGATAACTAAGCTTATCCACGAGCAAACAAAAAAGCGTATTTTTTTTATATAAAAATGGGATTAAAGGTGTTATGTTCTTTTAGATATTAAAAGTAGAGAAATGTTCATGGGTAGAAATGTAGTTTTTTATACATTCATTTTTTCATATAAGAATTTTGCAGGTCACCCAGATCATAGCTCTATTATCTCAGCGGATCAACCAAATTCTACAATAGATCAACTCAATTATGATTTCTTTTTGGAACCTATAAAAAATAGTTATGAAATTGAGTACAACAATAATAGAGAAACCTGAGTCCAGGATAGTACAAGTTAACTGCAAGATTCTGTAGAAGATGATCAAAATAGTTCTACAATTTAAGGAAATATTCCTCTAAGAAGATAAGTAGGGTGAGAAGAGTTGTAAATTTTCTTATTGATTATCATCACTAGATTAACAGTTCTGTTAATCCTAACTATCATGACACAAAAGGTAAAGTTAATTATTCTATTTCATTTGTTTTGTCATATACAAAACTGTCTCATAAACACTTATATTATATCATGGATAGTTCGTCACAAAATGAGCCTCAAAGTTACGAAAAAGCTTGCAAACATCCAAAATGGATTGCTGCTAAGGAAAGGGGATTAAAGCCCTCCAAACCAACCGCATTAAAATACCCTACTACATGACAAGAATCTTGTAGGTTGTAAGTGGGTATATAAAACTAAATGCAAAGTTGATGGATCAATATAAAGGTATAAGGCTTGTCTTGTTGTGAAGGGTTACACTCAAGTTAAAGGAATTAGTTATTTGAATACTTTTTCACCTGTTGTAGAGATTACCGTAAGACTTGTGCTTGCTCTTGTTGCTATGAATCAGTGCCACATATATCCACCCTTCTACATGGAGATTCAGAAGATGTTTACATGCTTTCTCCTCCTGGACTTAGATTGGGCATCATCTCCTCAAACTCAGAAATCAACCATCGATTACTGCACATTTTTGGGAACCTCTCTTATCTCATGGAAGTCTAAGAAACAAAGTACCGTGTATCGTTCTTTTTCAGAAGCAGAATATTGGACTCTTGCCACTATCACTTGTGAGTTACAATTATCTTATACAAAATTTACATTCTTAATTTTCTACTCTTGTTGTTTTATATTGTGACAATCAAGTCGCTTGTCACATAACATAATCCTATATTTCATGAAAGAACAAAATACATTAACATTGATTGTCATATTGTTCGAAACAAATTTCAAGCTAAGCTCTTCCATCTTGTCTCTATTAGATCACATGACAAACTTGTTGACATCTCCACAAAGGTCCTTGAACATTCTTCCTTCATGAATATTGTTACAAGTTGAGATAATGAACATTTATTATCCAGCTTGAGGAGAGAGTGTTGCAATTTTATTTATTTTGTTATGTCTATTTTTTCATATATATAT
>Ga0209489_101748_pt1 | contig 44634 bp, 18 predicted proteins | sample SiratrowhiteBW_FD_187527 | JGI IMG/M metagenome (GOLD analysis project Ga0209489, IMG submission 187527) | Root nodule microbial communities of legume samples collected from California, USA - Siratro white BW (SPAdes) (version 2) | ecosystem: Host-associated > Plants > Roots > Nodule | place... | reverse complement strand
TATATATATATATTAATTATAAAAATAAAATAAAATGAAGAAAATATATGTTATTTGATATAGATGAAGTAATTTTCCTTTTAAGTTTTTTTAGGTACTAGAAAAGTGTTTTTTTCCTTCTCTCATTTCGATCTTTTCTTTTTTCTTCAAATTAATAAATTTAAACACTCTTCATTCCTTAAATCTGTCTCTTTAAATAGTATATCACTTTAATTAAATCGAATTTTAGTAATACAGAAATTTATTTTAGGTAGATTGTATAACTGAAAAAGGGAAAAAATTAATTGAAATAAAGTTTTACTTACCTGAATGGCTGTGGTGACTGCTTCTCCTACAACTCCTGGTTCAGCTTCCCATGTGCCTAACCCAAAAGAAGGAATCTTGGCCCCTGTGTTCAACTCGAAGAATTGGGCCATTTTTTTTCTCAACAGCACAATCCAAACACAGGTTATGGGTGTTTTGAATCTGGTTTTAGTTCGATTCAATTTATGTACTTATAGGAAAAGCATGAACGTGAGACAGTGAAGGGTGGAGTGAGTGCGATTTGGTGGATTAAATGGTCAGTTCTTTTATTGTTTCGTGCAATCAGACAAGTAGAGTCGTTGGATGAGAATCTACGGTATGTATTGGTTTGGAAAGAGGTATAGCTGAATGTGAACCGTCGGATGCAGACCAGCGGTGTTTGGTCTTCACATGAAGACTGTAGAAAGGGATAAGCTGGTATATGCACACACGTCACATAGTGTACTGAAAAACTTTAGTGTTAAAGGTGAATACGGCACGCCGTTTCGTTTTCATAATGTATTTCTATTACGACACGTTGTTTAGGATTGTAAACCATCACATTAGTCTTCATAATGGCTTCCTATAACCCCACACAACACAATTATCTAAATCTTTAGAGATATTTTTGGCTGTGACCTTAGGACAAAATTACTAGTAAATTAAGTGACTTCAAAAAAATAAAAAAAACAATTAAAATCTATAGTGAAATTCAAGTTTAATTTAAGAGTGGTTAGATTTTTATTAATAAGCTTAGAAACTCTTAATACTCATTAATAAATATAAGAGATGTGAGACAAAAATGTTCAAAATATAATTGTATTTGTAATTTTTGGATATACACATGTCTCAAGTCTCATATTGTTTAAATCTTGTATTTTTCCAAATATTTATAATCTCTACATCTTCCTTGATATGTGCATAGTTTTGTAGGCTGTAGTTTACTCATTTTGATCCAAAACTTAGTCCACCTAAACTTTTATTTTTTTAGACAAAGGAAAAGCTACTCCTATGACCCTTGTGAGTGGCTCTTTGTGGTCCTTCATCAACACAATAACGTGTATCGTCACATCATTTCCTCATAATTATTTTCCATTAGGACACACGCCTCAAAAGTATGTTGCACACGTAAGGAATCTCACCAATACCAATGTACCAACATTATCTTCTCTTTTAATGTGCCTGCACTTGTATGAAATTTTCTTCTAATACACATAGTTTATTTCACATGTCGAAAACAACCATCTCTATTTGTATCTAAACCATTTTCGAGCAATAAATTTAAACATCCACCACCACATCACATTTTTAGTTAACATAGCCTCTACACTATATATACAAATTCTTCTTTCTTTTTGAAACGTCAAAATTTATCTTCAAATGAACTAACTTTGCACTATAAATACTAAGAATTTGTCTTTGAAAATGGTTGCATAATATAAAATGATGAAGACTTCCACTTTGAACGTTTATCTCCTAATATCTTTTCTCATTTAAAGGAGAAAGTTTGTGACGCTTTGGAACTTTCAAATCGAACAACATTGAAGAAGTTATATTACATAAAGCACAACTAACCATAGAAGATCAAATAAGTAATTACATACGAATCTTAAACCGTATGTAATTACAAACAGATTGTAAGGATTCAAAAAATCATTTTAACAAAAATCACACACTCTCTCTCTAGATAACAAAAACCTCTATAGTTCACTCTACTCGCTCTCTCTCTCTTAAAAAGCCTCAAAACCTTTTTTCTCAGTTTTTTTTTGCTCTGTTTCAAAAATCTCAAATCCCTTCCCAATTCTCTCTTCTCTTTCTCGAAGAAAATTTCATTTCTTTCTTGGTTTAGGTAAGTACCAATTTTCCCTTATTATTGAGCAATTTAGGGTTTTTGTAAAAAGAAAATTTGCGTGCACTTTCCTGCATGTAGTCTTAAAGACATCAAAACTGATCCTTGTTCGTTTTGGATCCTAAGGGTAGGTTCAGATCATTGATCGCATGTTGAGTTATTTTTGCAAGCGGTAGCTTGGAATTTTTTATAGGTGATTCTCCTCTTAATCAGGTAAGCAAAGCTAGTTTGAATATTTTTAACAGATATCGTAATTCGTAATTACCTTTTTATTAAGTATGAATTGGTAGGGTAAGTTAGTCTTAAAAGTCTACTATAGTACACTATGTTAGAGTACTTAGTAGTGACTAATTTTATATTAATTGAACTTGTGGAAACAATAGATGTTTGAATGCTTAGTAAATAACTATTGCCTTGATGTCAGATGTATCGTTGTACGTGTTGATGTTATGGATTGAATGAGCTGCTGTGAATGATATGGAATGGTGATCGATATACAATATCTTCAGGAAAGGAGATACCCGTGTTGAGATTGTTAGGATGCGCATTATTTGAGGATTTGTCGAGAAGGAGGTATTCATACTCTATTAGTATATTGGAATCATACAGATGAAGATTACTAGGTGGTGAGAGTCCATGGAGGTTTGGACTGAGTGACTGTTGTCGCAACCGGGAGCACGACGGAGACAATGATTCGAAAGAAAAATTAAAACAAGGTTGAAAAAAATTAGAAAAATGAGTCGTCACCATGGTTTATTATGGGAAATATGGAGAAACAAAAAAAAAATGATAAGGCAAGTTTGCGAAAACCAGATCTTGGATCTTAGAGTCGGTTACGTGTGAGGAAGGTATCAAGACCCCCCACAACGCCCGTCTTAAGACGGTATAAGTAAAATGAGTTTGATTTTCAAAATGTTTATTTTCCAAAAAGAGACAAAAATGTAAATAAAAACAAACAAAAATATTTTTTATTTTTGGAGTCCGACAAGGATTTGACCTTGCTCCTACGTATTTTCATTTGAGATGAAAAATCAGGGTTATGTAGTTATTTTGAAAAATTAGTTTGTTGGAATATTTGATATTTTTTGAATTTTAAAAGCTTTATATATATATATATATATTGAAATTTTGAAATCTTTATATTTTCTTGGAAATTGGATATATTGGAAATTTTTCGATTCATTAGGAGTACCAGGTGGTGCAAATCACCGTGCTCAATATTCTCACGAATCAGATATATTTTGATGAATTTTAGAGAAAGAATATCTTGTGTTAGATATTGTTTGACGTGTACGATTATATTTAAAAAACTATGGAAGTGCAAGAATAGTGAAAGATGTGGTGCACAAACAATAAAAAGGAAATGTTAGAAAACTGTGGTGTTAATATGAAGACAGGGTGTGTTAATAGTTATGCGAAACTATGAGAGTGCAAGAATAATGAAAGATGTAGTGCACAAACAATAAAAGGGAAATGTTAGAAAACTGTGGTGTTAATACGAAGACAGGGTGTGTTAATAGTTATGTGAAAGGCCCTATTCTAAAGAGGAGTAGTGTAAACATGAGACAAGGTGGTGTAATAAGCAATGTGATGGACCCAAAAAAATGAATAGGGGCCAACACTTTAACCCTAATGTCACTATCCTCACTGTGCCCTTCATTCTCTGAAGCTTCTTCCATTCACCGATTCAGAAAGGCCATTTGGCACAAGTAGCGGGAACCATGGATAGAGGAGGATGCTCCAGAACCAGATGACGGCGGCTCGGCGAAGCACGGTGGCATTGGAGGGAGGCGACATGTGGATATCTGGCTCGTGGCAACGATTATTTGGGTGCTATGGTAAGGTGAGGGCTCACGGTGGAGTTTGAAGGTGTTGTGGCGGTGCTCGCGACAACCGTTGGTTGTGACGTTGGTGGCAGGAGCGGCGTGGGCGGAGTGAGACGGTGGCGGGCTCGGCGAGAAGTGAGAAAAGAGGAGGAGCTTCGAAGGCGCGGTGGTGGTCGCGGTTTGTTGGAGTTGAAGGCGACGATAAGGGTGTGATGTTGTGGTGAGGTAAGGGGTGTGATGAGGGTGGCTACAACGGAGGTTTGGCTAGGTGGGGGCTCGTGGTGGTAGGTTGGCGGCGGTGGGTATAGGCGCTGGTTTTTTGGCGGTTGGTGGTGGTGCAGCTGGTGCTTGCATGGTGATGTAACCTGGTGGTTTCATGGTTATAGGTTGGCGGCGTGGAGGAAGCTACATGGAGGTTTCATGATGGTTTTGTGGAGGTGTGGGAGGCTGGGGTTGTTGTGAAGGTTTCATGATTGTAGGTTGGAGGCGTGGAGGAAGCTACATAGAGGTTTTGTGGAAGTGTGGGAGGTTGGGGTTGCTGTGAAGCTACGTGAAAGTTTTATGGTAGAGGTTGGGAGGAACGATAGAGCTACGTGGAGGTTTCATGGTGGTTTTGTGGAGGTGTGGGAGGCACGGTGGGGGTTCTTGGGGCTGTGTGGTACGTGGGAAGTGTTTGCATGGTGGTTTGAAGGTGGGGTTGTGAGGTACATGAGAGGTGTTGATGCCAATAGTGGGTAGTTGTATGGAAAGGAGTTATAGAGGGATGTGGCTATATGAGGAAATAGGAGGAGTTGAATAGAATGAAGGTGGAGTTGCTAGGGTATTTTAAGAGGGAGGTGGCTCCATTAATACCATTGGTGTATTGCAATGAAGATGATAGTGACATGGGGAAACCCTTCCTTATGCATGAGTGCTCAGAGGGTTTGGAATTATAGAAGAGTGAATGGGCTTTTTGTTTTTGAGGCTAACTGTGACAAAGAAAACATCAAATAACAAATTGAACCAAACATTTTTTATCTCCAGTTTCAAGGTTATTATGGCAAGCGGTGAATGAGGAAGAGGTGATGACGTGAATGCATAATGCTTTTCAGGAATCCAAATGGAATATCAAAGTAACAGGACATGCCTCCGTACTCCTTTGTTGCTTGCTTTTCTTTCGTTCTCGTTGTAATTGCTTCCACAATGATCGATCTTTGATTGATTCTTGAAGAGGGCTACTCGAAAAAGTTATCTTCCTCCAAAACCTTTCTTCTTCTCTCATCTTTTTCTCTATCTCTCCCTTTTTACTTTCTAATCCCCCTCCAACCTCACATTCTCCACCCTCTCATGTAGCCTCTTCTCCCTCTCTCTTTCTCCAAAGAAAGCCAATGATATCCCGTGAGTTCCCTCCCTTTTTTTCCAAAAGAATGTCAAACAATCCCTATGTAACTTTGAAATGCATAATGCTTGTAATACAAAAAAGGAATTGCACGAAAATCTCTTGCTGTAAGGATCACAGCAGTATTTGCAGGGGAACAAAACTACCATTTACTTTGTCTCTAGGCACATGGAGTGTATAAGTAACAAAGAAAAGCAACCCAACACATGCCAATTTTAGAAAACCAACCTTCTCCTCTTCTCTCTCTTTTTTGTTTAACACGAAAATGGATAAAAAGCTTGAACCTACTTTTATTTTTGCAGAGAATGGAACTTTGACTCATATTTTTTTTTATTAATTATTTTTTTTATGACAATTGTAAAAAAAATTATGTTATTATTTCATATTATTTTTGAAAATAAGAGAAGACAAAAAAATTGATTAAATGTCTTTTTTTTTAATTTCTTAAAAAAATTAATTAGAAAAATTTAATTTCTGGAAATAAATTTTATTTATCCGAACGAAATTGGGTGTTGATAACTCTAGTTTGAAATATAACTAATAACTGGTCATAAAAGTCTCAAGAGAACTAACCTTGTCATACAAGATTGATGATTCATTGATTTTTGGGGGTGTGTGGATTCACAGTTTGGAGTTGTATGACAGGTGCAAACATCTGAGTCTAACTCAATTCACAAGTCTTTCGAAAGTAGAGTCAAGTATCTTTGTATATGAGTCAATGTATGTATAGCATGTGTTATTATATATAAATGAAAATGGTAGTGTGATAAAGAGATGATTGATGAGTGTCTGAGTTGTGGTATTTTGGTTAATATAGAAGATTTAAACTTTATGATTCTACATTTTAAAGTCTCTAGCTTACCCTTTTCTTTGGTATATTGTTTGTTTTGTTTTTAAATATGCGATGATCGTGTGTTACACGTGAGCAGAGGATTTGAAAGGTGATGTGACTCCTCAGTGAGCTCTGATGGAGAAGTTTAATTTTATTTTATTTTATGATTGTATGAAGATATTTTTATCAAATCTCATGTAGAGAAATATATTTTGAAACACTCTTATGAATGTATAGAGATATATATTTAGACTTATTATATGAAAAAAATGATATGTTATATTTGGTATTAGAGCAGTTTGTCTTAGGATGACCTGAGGGTACTGGGCTTATTATGTTTCTTTTGCACGTATATTTTGTTGAAATTTAATCTCAAGGAGTAGGCAAAATGTTTCTAGTTGTATGTTTGTCATGTGATCTTTAAAATTCTTGTTGTATTAGAGTTAAGATGATTGTTATGAATGAAGATGAAAGTATTAAGAAAGAAAAAGAACATTGATAAAGTAATGAGGGTGCACACTCATAACTAGATCAAGATGGATTTCTATCTTAATTCTACATATTTAGAGTACATTTAAAAGTCATGTTTTAGATGATTAATTATATTTTGTGTGTAACTTGGTGTTAGACATATGTTGGGTTTTAATGGGAAACATTTCCTTATATTAAATGTTTTGAGGAGAATTGGAATGCTATATTTGGGGCATTTTGTTTTGAAAATAAAAATAACGAATAATAAATGTATGTTGTGTGCTCTGTTTTTGATTTTTGGTTGTTTGGGTGGAATATTTTGTTTGTTCTGATTTTGCGTGAAATAAAAAGTAAACATGGAAATAAACCTAGATTTATGGTTATATGTAGTGTTATTGGTTATGTAGTGACATTTTGGAGGCAATATTTCATGGAGAAAGAAATGTAGTTATAGTACTATCGAGGGATTCATCGCTACTTTATAAAAAAGGTTTGTAAAATTTCATATATGTTTGTAGCTTGATTGTTGGTTAGAAAAGAGTATTTTGCTTATGTTGTAAGGGTATTTAGTTTTGTTCATTTTGAGTTGATAGTAGTTTCTCTAAATTGAATATGAAAATCTAACAGTGGCACTAAGGCCATGAATGGTTTGAACCTGCATATTTGTATTATTACTGTTTGTGTAAACACTGGTATGTATTTATAACTTATTTCTTAAAGTTTTTTCCTCCTTGGTAATTGTAGAGCGAGCTTATTATGAGACTACTATCTGCATATATTCTATTTTGATTGTTGATGAACTTCTAACTATAGTTTTATTCAGTCAAATGTTGATTTTTGAGTGTGTCATTACCTTGCCATTAGAAATAAGTCTTAGATATATGACAATGTTAGACAATTTAGATTTGTCTCAACTTTAATGGGTGGAATGGAATGATATGTATTTGTTTAGATTAAAATAATTAAGTGCAAAATTTTCTTAAACATTGGAAACTATAAGTTATTCTCTTTCTTTGTTTTAATGTGGTACGAGCTAAACAACATTTCTATTTCAATAGTTTAGTTATGGTCTAGAATTAAGGAATGCTAAAAGAAGTTATATAGTAGTAAAATTTTGTAAGTTTTTTTTTTATGATTAAAATTGTGAAGCATCCCTGGAAAATTGTACATAATTGTGTTGCTTCACTAGTTCTTATTGTGAAAATTCTTACTTTTGATGTGAAAATCAGATCCTATTATTTGAAATTTATTTAGGAGATCATGTCATGAATTTATCCCTTTTCAGGATGCTCAAGACTTGTATAGATCATATTGCATGATAGCTTATAATCTGAGTATTTTTTTCAAATTTGTGCAATCTGTTTAGAGGAACTTGATTACAGGTCTTTTCCCTAGTAGAGAAGTAGAACTACAATTATTATTCATACTTGTGCTTTTCTGGCTGTTTACCTTGAATGGTTTTGACTAATGTAGTTGCTATTAACATCTACTCTTAATTTAAACCTCAAGTTTTCGTAAATTTCAAAAGCATATAAATTTTAAGGTTGAATGATTCCATTTTGTTTATGTTAAAACAAAAGAGAATGTTTCATATGATGAATTTTATCCTCTAAGAATCTAACAAATGTTTTATCTTATCAAACGGGTATGTGTACCATATTTTCAAAATACTTTGTGCTTTCATATTTTATGATTTTCAAAATACTTCAGAATTTCATGCACAAATTTGAAAATAAAAGAGCCTAAAACAGACAAACACTCAAATATTATCCAAGATACCATACAATGTTTTGCAAAAAGTTAATTATTCTACAAACTTGAAAATAAGATTACTCACAAACCCAATTGGTAAATTAAAATTTAGTCTACAATGGCCCTATCCTCAACTATTTTGAGGGGGTCTAAATATGATACATCGAGGTTCGGATGAACGATTTGGAGTTGATCTACGGCTCTACCAAACCCTCGCTCATACATGAGTGTATTCTCATCCTTTAAGGCCTTCATGTCCTTTTGTTACTTCTTGATTTGGGCCAACAATAACTCTTCCTTAGCATTAAATTCCTTAACTTGGTGCTCCTTAAATTGTCTCTCACTTTCCAACTGATCCTCCAAGTAAATAATTCGTCCTTCCAACTCGGCCACCTTAATGTTAAGGCCTTGTTGTAAGAACGTACTTGAAGGATCTCGCAGCCTCTTTCCTCAACTGCTCCGCTTGTAACTTGATAGTAAGCAATTCTTCCCTTACAACTGCCAACTCAAATCGGGTCTCTCTAATCCAGGTAGATAAATTTTTCTCCACCTAGGTGTTTTCTTGCACTTTTCTTGAAGAAACACAAGAAATAACAACTATTTGGCAAGCCAACCTCTACATTTTATCCTAAAGACCAGAGAGGCTCTCCTTGCTAAGGTTGGTCACATCTTCTTCCAACAATAAATTGCTTATATGATTATGGAGAGTAATTTTAAAACCCAAATTCCAGCTGTTGAGGGAAGGGTTTGTTGTAGGGTCAAGACGATCGGAGGAAGTGAGAATAGGGGAACTAAATTAGCAGAAGGAGGAGAAGGGGGAATGTCAACCACCTTTTTTCCCCTCTTCCTAACAAGGGGTATCTAATCAGAAATGGTGACTTCTGGGTCCTCAACAACCCATTTCTGTTTTTCCTTTCCTTCCTTAGAGGCCTTCTCACGAGGGTTGAGAAGGTTCAACGATATTCTTCACTTTCTTGCTTGGCTTCAACTCCTTCAGCCTTCGAACTACACCCTTATCAAGGGTAGTCATTTTGTCTGCCAAGAAAACAAGAAATGCTCAGGTGACAAACTATAAGATAAAGAAGCATATTAGGGGTAAAAGAGGATACCAATATAATCTTTTAATTTCAAAGCTTGAAATTCTAGCAAAATCTGAGTCCCTATGTTGAAAGTTACCCCCAATTTCTCCAAGAACAGACAATTTTTTCATTCAACCTCATCCAGATCGTTTAGGGATCGTGCCCCTTGAGGATGACGGGTTGTGGACCAGTATAGGGGAAACCCATCAAGAAGGGTGGGGCATTGCTTGGAAGCACGAATTTTTACAAAATCAGTCTTATTTTTGTAGGAAGATTGGAAAATGGTTAGAAGATTATGACCACCTACGGTACTTATAGAAACCCAGAGTTCCTAATTGTAAACCCTACTTTCAAAAAGGTAAAACAACATGATTGCAATAGGAACCATGCCAAAATGGCTGCACAAAATGGAAAAACCTCTAACAAAAGCCCAACTCTTAAGGTGCAACTGAGCAGGAGAAATGTTAAGCACGGTTAAAACCTGCTTTTCAAAATTATCCAAAGGTAATCGGAGACCTATTTTAGTACATACAGTCACATAGAAAAAAATGGGTTTTTTGTATTTACCACATTATCACTACAAGTTGGTTCATCATTATTACAAGGAACAATGTTAACATCGTGCTCGTCATTTTTAATGAAATCACAAGATTGTTTAAGGGAAGTAATGGACCTAGCAGTGTTGAAGGAAGAAACTTCAAAAAGAATTTCGTAATTAGCCTAGGGAAACCTATCTCGATAAGATGCCATTCCGATGGAAGTCAATAAATGAAAACCCTGATAAACCTCAACGAAAGTGTTAATCACGAAGGGAATAGGAGACAAGCAAAAGTAAAATATGGAAACCAACAAGACGGTAAACGTACCTCTTGGGGAAGAACAAAGGTTAAAACTTTTGGAATGTGAATGAATAAACTGAAACAAAGAAGAGGAATGAATGTTTAAGCGAAAGAAGAAACTTGCAATGGAAGTTTTAGTGAAACCAATAGAATGATGTCAGCTGTCAAGTACAAATGACCCACGTCATGTCATAGAGCGTGGGAAATTTAAAGAAAGAAAAATCTTAAAGATCTCGAAAATCCTTTTTGCCTATTCAGCTTAAGGTTGGGGGGCTCGTGTCCCATCTGGGCCGAGGGGTGAATTTTAGGCCCAAAATGGAACTGTGGTGCTGCTAAAAAAGCAATCCGCTTGTAATATGGAATTATAAAAATATGCTCCCTAAAAGAAAGGCCAATTGGATGGCCTAATTCAATTATTAACGAATAACAACCCAAATAAATTGTCGTCCTTCCTAACTATATGCCACAATGGGCGTTCTTATTGATTTGTTAAGATTTGATACCAGACAATTAAAATAATTAAGTTACGTTTGAACTCGATACCAGAACATTTCATGAAAAAATGTGTAAATATAATGTGCTGGGAAATAGTAAAAAGATCTTCTATTTAGGCTAGTCAGGAGCAATAAAAAACCTAAGCGACTAGAAAAATTGGATTTAAATATAAGTTAATTTATCCTTATCCTCTTATGTAATATCTATATCTAGACAATACATTTTTTTTTTCTTTAGTGAGTAGTAACTTAATAGTGATTATTTTATAACTTAAACTGGTAACACTCTTTGTAGTTAATTGTATAACTAATTTGATAATTGTGCATTTCATGTGTATACAACTATGTTTTTTCTTACGAATGCTTATATTTAACAGAATAAATGAAGGATCGAGTCCAAGCACATCACAACCAATCTTGATACCATGTAGAAAATTAGAACCAGAACTATTTTTATTTTCATTGTAAAAATAAATATAGAGATTACAACCACACTAAAGCATTGTTATAAAAGAACATAAGCTAGTTACAGAAACAAATTTAGGACATATTCCTTTTAACTGCTTTATAGGTACTAATTACCAAATTTATTTACTAATAACTGATACAACACTATCTTCTTTATCATCTGAAGTGCTAAAATCATGTTACTCTTTTCAGAGAGATAAAACATCCAATTATTCATTGAATAATATGAACTGTATTATGAATGCATTGGATCTAGAACAAACAATTCACAAAAACAAAATCACGGTCAGCAAACATACTTTATGTATATATTTTAGAGTACTTTGACACTGCAAACAGTAATTTACTTCTATTTAATACTGAAAAATAATATTATTTTATTAAAATATTATATTTTATTATAAAAAACAGAGGTGAAATGGTGTAAGTTTTGTACAGCAGTGTCAAAGTATATTTATTCTATATTTTATTATAACAGTTATTATTCATTACATCATCTATCTTATGAATGTTAATATGAAAAAAATTGTTTATTAGGTTTAACTTCTGTTCAATCAATTACAAAATCAAGACAGATTCGGTCCTCTCAATATTCAAAAATTGTAAACCTCTCTTACTCTTTGTCCAATAAGAAGACTAATAAATATTCTTTGAACATCATGAAATCGATTTTCAGGACATTACATTACGAACAAAGCCTTCAAAAAGAACATGATTACGGTAATTGATTAAACTTTGTCTAATGTTTCATAGTATCATATATAAAATTGTTGATGGTTTCGATGATTCATATTCATGCTTCTCTCATTTGTCATCCAAACTGCTTTTAGTAGTGAACTGTATTCAAAAGTTGAATGTCAATGTTAGAATATCATTGCTTTCGTAATCCTGCATTGTTTTTCATCATTGGTCAACATTTGGTAACCAATATATTATAAACATAATTGTTATAATTATCTTTAATTTAATTTAGAAATGGTTGATATTGGTTAACCTTGCATACAATGTCAATGCTGTGAAACTGAAATGTGGTATGAGGAGAAAGCTTACAAATCAAGAAGATTAAAACAAGTTGAATTCTCTATATGTTGTCAGAGGGGAAATGTGCAACTTTTTTTATTATAAAGACCTCCACATTTGCTTATTTAATGGCGAAGATAACAGAAGCTTTGCATATAACATTACAAGTTACAACATGTTATCTTTTACTTCCATTGGTAGTAAGATTGATTCTTCAATGAAAGATGAATGTGGGTCTCTTCATTTCATTCTTAATGAACAAAATTATCACTGTAAGTTTATTGCCACAATAGATCAAATCCTAAATTTGCATAACTATACATTTATGATACAGAAAATGAGACAACTAATAAAGTCTTTTCATATTTAAAAACATTTGTTGTTTATTTAAACTGACGTTTTATAACTTTTTTTCTTTTAGGTCCAGTTTAAAAACATTTGTTGTTTACTTTTTATTTCTTAGTTTAATAGCTAAAAATAAGTTACTCTATAAATTACTGGATTAAAATATAAGTTAATTTATCCTTATCCTGGTATGTAATATCTATATCTAGGCAATAGATTTTTTTTTTCTTTGGAGTGAGGAGTAACTTAATAGTGGTGTATTTTACAACTTAAACCGGTAACACTCTTGATAGTTAACTGTATAGTGTTTTATGATAATTTGATAATCGTGCATTTCACGTGTATACAACTTTTTTTTTTCTTTCTTACGAATGCTTATATTTAACAGAATAAATGAAGGATCTTGTCCAACCATATCACACAGCCAATCTTGATACAATGTAGAAAATTGGAAGCAGAACTATTTTTAATTTCATTGTACAAAATATAATTTCATTGTACAAAATATAGAGATTACAACCACATTAAAACATTGTTACAAAAGAACATAAGCTATTACAGAAACAAATTTAGGAGATATTCCTTTTAACTGCTTTATAGGTCCTAATTACCAAATCTATTTTCTGATAACTGATACAACACTAATTTAATTCTGATGATTCACTTGACAACACCAATTTACCTTTTAAGTTTTCTTGGAATTATTGGCAGAAGAACGTGAACCATTTTTGTATTTAGAATTTCCGTTATAAACCATGTGATCAGCAGTGCTAGGATACTGTTTGTCTCTTCCATTTGAAGAAGCAGAACCCTTTTTTCCATTTGAATCTTGCTTTTCGCCCACATACTTGCTGGTGCTATCTTCATTCTTAGAACGGGAACTCATTCTTCTTGATAATACAATGTGCTATCTTTTTTGTGTGTTTGATGATGAGACTTACGAACAAGATGGCCATCTATTTATTTGTATTGGTAGAGATGCATCTACAATACAATGGAACTACCAAGTAATTCATCCATAATTCCATATCATACCCATTTCAAATGTTCAATGTTTGAATTTACTCTTCATAATTTCAATAACCATGAAATTGCCAATGTTTTTCATGGTTTCATCATAAACATAACCATTGCATGAAACTGCAATGAGTTCTTCTTTTAGAGTTTATTTTATTATTCTAAATCTCTTTGAGAAATGGTCAAAGGTTTGAGTTTGAAGTGGAAATGGTGGCATTAATGTATGGTATGTTGTTATGAAATGTATTGTGTATTTGGGTGGAGATTCACATTAGAACCCATTTTGCGTGTTCTGCTTTTCTTGCATAGCACATTTCAATGCATGACCACACCAAACAGAGTAATTGTTGTGTGAAACTTTGAATGCCCGAGTGAGTCTTAGTAATTAAATTCATGTGAAATTTCTCTTTTTATCATCCTTTAATGTAAAATTTTTAATATTTTGCATCCTTTGATCATATGGGTGTAACAATTTAACGTAAATTTAAAAGAAAAATATAAGTAGGTAGCTCTGTTTATTGCTCAGAAAACAGAGCATGAAGTTGCCAAAGATGGCAAAAATATGAGTATATTATAATTTTTTGCTCTGTCGGAGAACCACTGTTCATACAACAATTCAAACTTTTAGGTTACGCGTTCTGCTGTTTCATTCTTCCCATGTAAGATTCAGAGAATTGCAGCTTTATTTCCCAAACCATATTTTGCGTCTTTTGTATATATTTTTATGTTCTAAGAGATTTTGGGTCATACTGTTATAAACAAATTTGAATTGGTATCATTATTTTAAATATTTTCAATTTAATTCTATTTTTAGAAAGAGAGTTAATGTTTTTTTTTTTCTGAAAATAATGATAATAATGTTATAAAATTATCAGGTATATTGACACTTTCAATTAAAATAACAAAAATTCTATTTGTTTAGTTAAAAATATAAATTATATTTTTCACACCGGAAATGATATATTGACACTTTCAACAAATTTATAGAAAAAAATATTATTTGTTTACTTAAAAATACAAATTATATTTTTCGTACCGATTGACACTCAACAAATTTATAGAACCAACTGACACCTATATTTTATATTATTTTTTATAACTTTAAAAAATTATTATTTTAATATTCGTCCAATTGTCAATTAAATAGTTTATGTAACAACCTTAAAAAACATAACATAGCTCAAGAGAGAACCTTTATATAGTATAGATACCTGAAAATACGATTTGAACATGTAAACAAATTTCAATTTGGTATCACTATTTTAATCATTTTAAATTAAATTATATGTTCAAAATTGAGTTAATATAATTGTTTTTGAAGGTAATGATAATAATATTTTGCAATCAGGATTAATTAGACTTTAATTAAAATTATTAGTTAAACTTAGATTTTAAGCATATTTTTTTATTTTTCTTGTTTGTAATTATTTGCATATATTCTATGAGGTCCAAATCTCATTGAATATATGCTTGAAGACGAGGTGAAATATTAAATATATTATTAGACGCTTGTTTTGCTAATAAAATTTTGTTGAATTATATTGACGCTTGTTTAGTTGAATTAAACCATGTCAAGAAAATTGAGGATAAAGAACTTGAGAGTCAACCTATTCACTTTATTATTTCTAAATCATCTATTTTTAATTTTCTGCACAAGTCTCCTCAAAATCTCCCTATTTCCTTTATTATTATAACCAACTTTCCTTGCTGCAGATAAATTTATCTCTTTGGTGTTAAACGGTCTAATACTACGTTAGGCGATCAACACTAGAATGACTGTGATCAACTATCTTAGTATAAGTTGAGAGTGGTTATAAGTGTAATTGATCGAAGCTATATCTGGTCAAATAAATACATTTAAATGCAGTACTAGGAAGTGACTTCTATGTCGTATCCTAAGGACCTTTCTGTCAAAGAAATAAATACACAAAAGGGGGGTTTGTAAATTAAGCATTCACATACATCATTCATTCCATCCCAGCAACCCGTGACTCACTCCATTAAGCATGAACAGAGACTCAAATTTCATGTTAACTGAAACAGTAAAAGCATTAAGCACGAAAATAAAATGATGAAGAGTTAAGAGACGAGGAGAGCAAAAACAACACAATAGCAACCTCAAAGCATCATTGCAATCTGAATCAAAAGGATAACCTTATAAGTTAACCTTCCATTAAATTCGAAAGAAGCAAATGGAGATTAAACGCAAAAATGAAATTGAAACAGGAACGAAATTGAACTGAAAATGAAAACAGAACGTAATGGCAAAGAAAATAAATACATAACCATTTTTTTTCCGGAGAAAACCGAACTGAATCCAAAAAATCCAAGAATAAAGAATTGACTATTATAGGTGTTGGCTTCACCTCCTTTAATAGGTGGCTAGCCCTAAGTCAGCTCTCAACACTAAACCTAATGGGCCCAAATTTTTAAATCCTGGTCCAATGAATAAAAACTGAAAACAAAAACTGAAAAATAAAAACTGAAATAAAATATGCAGTGGTGATGTGACAACTTCTCTTTAATTTCAGAATTAATTTCTAAGCCCAATAAAATTCCAAACTGCCCTAAAAATAATAATAAAATTACCTCAGAAAATCTGATTAATTAAAATTACGAATTTCTAGTAAATGAAACCCAAATAGTGAAATAGAGAAAATAATAAACAGTTAAACACAAATCACTATACATAAATCATGTAAATAGGAGAAAATAATGACTCATCAGTAATTCAAGTTTGGAAAAAAAAATTGAAAATATTATATAAAGAGTATAAAGAGCATTTCAAAAAGATTGTGGGTCAAATTATAAACATTAAAAAAAAGAAAAAAGAAAAAATTAAAAAAAATATTGTTTGTAAAAATGAAATAATGTGAGGGAAAAAGATGATTTTGGTTCAAATATGTATTACATATACAAATGGGTAAAATGTGTTGAATTGATGAGTTTATCTAACTACTATTTTTTCTTACGATGTTTTGATTATCTAGAAAAAATCAATTTTCTTCTTAGTTCAGTCACATTAAAACTCAATAAAAGTCCTTATGATGTTGTATATTTTTTAAAATTATTGTGTGGAATTAGTTGTAGGTAAGAGAAAGATCACAAACACTTTTTCTGGTGAAGAACAGTACCTTTAGATGTCCTCATGAACATTTTGCCATGATTGTTAGTTTGTATTTAAGAGGTTGCATATATTTTCTTTGTTACATTTGCACTGAGAGCAGCTGAATCTTGACTAGGAAACAATTATTAAGCTTTATTGGAGAGACCATACATGATTAGCATCTGAAGTGATTATGTGAACTTGCCTCTGGGTTGTTATATCATTGCTAAGTATTTATCTATTTGTGCCAAGTTACCTTTGCTTGAAGATAAGCAAGGTTATAAGTTTGGAAAAATTTGATAATATTTATTTTTATGATATTTTTGGACCTATTTTCATAATGAAATCAATTCTTTCTAAGTTTAGAACCTACTAAATTCCATGTTTTTATCTCTTTTATAAATAATTTATTTCTTGTTATAAATAATTGATTACTCAAGTTTTTAATCAAATTTTACTCTAAATCACATTAATTTTGTCAAATAATTGAACAAAAGACAATTGGATCAAGAAGAATAGGATAGGAGCGCATAAAAAGGGAGATAAAAGATAAAAATTGATGTTGACCAACTGTGTTGATGCCACTGAAGTTGGGCCAGACACTAATCAACCCCAAGGTATACATTTAGAACTACACTCAACACCACACATGTTGAGCACAACACCAGTTAGGCCTATTAGAATGTAACAAAATCCAATTGCATCCAGGGTCACTAAAGTTAGGCTTGGTGCGGATATTCCTAATCAGAATCTATTTAAAGGATTCTCTACATTAGGGTTTGACACGTTAGACACTCCTTCACTTTGGAAACCTCATTTCATCCGAAGGTCGGGAGTCAAAAACATGTAGCTTTGGGATGACAACTAGGGTTTGAAGGATTTTCCTTTTCTCCTTTTTGTATATCGATTTTCATCCATTGTTCATATTTCTATCTTTGTTAGAAAGCAGACTATGTGTGTGAGGGAAAATATAGAGATAATGACTATATCCTAAAGACATAATTAAAAGTGCAATATAAAGAGAATAACAAACCTAATTTTGTCATCAGAATTTAAGTACAAACCAAAATTAAAATCAAAGTGTTAAGCACATGAGATGGAGGCATTTTGAAGTTCTAAACAAAAAAATGCATAAAATAGTTAACCAGAATTAACTAATACAATACTATTACAATTATCAAAATATCTAAAGAAAATAAAGGAACTCTATACTAACATAAAATAAATCCCTCCAAACAGTGACTTCTCCTTCTTAACTCTATTCAATTTCAATTCACACTTGCCTACTAAGAATCAAACCTAATTTCTAAGAATCAAACCTAATTTCTCAGAGTATGTAACCCGGCGGCCAATCGGTTCATGGTTGCAATCTTTAAATTTGAAATTTAGAAATCAATCGATGTAAACTGAAATTGCATAAAACTTGTAAAAGAATCCATACATTACTGGAAAACACACTGAAAATCTAAAATTGGTAAAAGAGTATACTATAGTCATCGAACATCAAAATGAAAAGAAGGTACCAAGAAGAGAGGAAAAATCAAGATATAAAAGAAAGAAACCTTAGCAGATCAAGAATTGTCAAATCATATATGAAAATAAAAATTAGAAAATCATCTACTGACCCTAACTTTAAAGTATTTCTAACTACTCTTTCTAACTATCCAAACATTTATACAATAATCTGTGAACAATAAAGTGGCATGAACACATTATGGAAAAACCTAGAAAACAAGAACATACAATCTAAACAAGAATTTCAAATGTAAACAGTAAAATGAAGGTAGAAAATCATGAAAGAAAACAAACAACGAAACTCAAAATCAAGAAGAAAGAAATGAAAGCAAGGATAAGCGAAAATAAAATTGGAGGAATCATGGTGAAAGAAGCAGAATTGTTTGAAAAACTTGAAGAACTCAAAAACCCATTTTTCATTTCTCTTTGGAACATTTTGGTAAAGACAAAGTCTTAAGAAAAGTAAAAAGAAACTTGAAAATAAAATCTAAAAGTGTGTTTCTTAAGATTGCCCAAGTTAGATTTATAACCAATTTTAACTAAAAGTCTTGAAGACTATGTAAGCACACGTTATTAACACGTTATTCAGTTATGTTTCCACTGTTTTAGTTAAACAGAAATTCTAAAATTGCCCTTTGACTTCTAGGCATGCCTTTTAACAAAAATGCACTTTGTCTTTCAACCCTGTGTCGTATTTGTCCAGTCAGAAACTCAGGTTTTCCTTATTCCATCAAATTTCAATTTTTCTCTATTTTCATATTATTCCATCAGTTACATCAATTGAACCTAGAAAATTTAACAACGTCATGGGTTAGAAATCTACTAAAAAAATATCTATTTAAAACAGAAAATTAACTTTACTTTTACTAAAATGCCTAAATCCTATAAAAACACTAATCTATATGAAAAACTAAATATAAGAATAAAAGGAATACTTATGCAATTATTTCAAGAAAATGTGGATCAAACAAAAGTTATCATAGTCCTACATTTATACCTTTTGCACTTCCAAGCAAAAAAACAAAATAAACTTATAAAAAAATTTCAAAAAAATGCAGAAAGCTCAAAACCAACTAAAACCAACGAGTATGAAAAATTTTGCATCAGACCAAATTTCAAATCTGTTAACCTTCAAGAACCTACTTCACACACCAACATTTAGAAAGAATTTCAATCAAATTCAATTATGATGGAACAAGATTGATATTCTTCTTACAGTAAGTCTTTCACTCATCCTCTCAAGTATTTAAGTATTGTGTTTTTAACTTAGCATTTCACAAACATAATCATTACCATATGTTTGAAAAATCTCTAAATTTCAGTGCTTATTCCACATGTATTCAAGATCAAAAGACCTTTTCTAAGAATTATAATATAGCCAAGGATAGGATGGGAAATAAAAAGGATTAATGCCTCGAAAACTTAAAGAATCATGGGAATTGGTTTTCAAAAAATAAGTAGAAAGCTATATCAGTTTAGCTCAAACTGAAATTTTCTTTTGCCACCTTCACTATTTATATTTCCCATTTTTCTTGTTATCCTAGACCATAATTTTTCTCTTCTTTTTATGTCTTTTTGTTGTTTTTCAAACTATAGTGTTTTTGCTCAAACTATTTTTATCCCAACTATTTGTTCATATAAGCACTTTTGAAGACAATTTTATAGCTCCTTAAAACTTCCAAGTTAGGTTTCTTATGGTTTTTAGGTTTGTAGGTTTGTAATGAACTAAAATCATCCAAGAAAAGGTCAGAAAAGATAAAAAAAAAAAAGATTCAAAGGAAAAATGATATAAGGTAGGGAGTTTGACTTAGTGACCTAAAAACAAAAATTGCCTAAATAATCTCAAAAGTATAGGTAAAACAAACAGTTCTGAAATAGTCAATACAAGTTTTATAATGGTCATGAATACGAGCGAATCACACATGAAGAAAAACAACCCAAGTCTCGCTGATATATGTTATCAAAACGGTCTCAAAAATCAGATTTTTCATGAAAGACTAACTAAACCTTATGTCTGAACAACTCAATCAAATTAAAGATTCTTAACTAAGGCTAAAAAACTGGAAAACTACTCACAAATAATTAAAGAAACATTTTATTTAATGGAAAATAGTTTAGTAAAATCTTAGCAAATACAACAAAAGTAGATTGGTATATTAAACTCCAGAAAAATAAGCAAAACTAACACAAACAACAAAAATTAAAAAACAACAGTAAAGTAAAAGTTAGCATTCAGTAAAATCGACGAAGTTAGTAAAGTCAATAAAATTAGTAGAAACAGACAAAATTAGTAAATATTAGTAAAATAAGTGAAAAAAATCCGTAAAACAAAAAATCTAAACAACAAAATTGGAAAACAAAAATAAAATCTCAAGTAAAATAACAAATGTCTTCAAAATAGCCAACATAACTTTTGCCTACTTGTACTGCCCAAAGGTGTTTTTTCCTTGTAGAAGTTGAGGGTCCAGCAAACCCTCCAACAATGGTACTAATTACTCCCTGAAGTGGAGCCTCTTTGGCACATTCTTCTCGGTCCGCCCGAACACGTTGAGCCAACCTCGGCCTATCTTTGTCATCATGATGGGTATTTGGTCAAGCATCGCATCGTTTGAAATCCTACGATGTTTGTCCTCTCTTTGAAATCCCATCGTTTCCCACTATTTAACATTAATATATATTATTATTTTATTTATATATAATATTTTATTAACAAAATGCAGTGTCAAATAGAAATATAATATGAACAATGGTGTCAAAATAGTATTTTTCTTTGCCTACCAAGGTCTCAAAGCAGTCAATGAATAATGGTGGTAATTAGGTAAACCAACTTAATGTCTCCTCCTTCAACGAAGTGGTGAAGACTTGGCAGAATATCGAATCATCAACAATGTACAAGCTCATTTGAGTTACGTAGAAGTGCTGAGGACTTAGCGATGTTGTAACACTTTTTGTCACAGGTCCTTGGTGTTCCTCTTCCGAGGATGGAGAGGGATGATTGATGACTATATACTTATCCATGCTTAGACACTTTAATTATAGCTTTCTTAAATTATAATTGAGAATAAATTCATTGTTTTAAGTAAGATTTACCCCATAAGAATTAGTTAGACCTTATTATGATTATTGATTAAATTTGGATTCTAAGAATATTTTCTTACTTTTCTTATTTCTAATTATTTAGAGAGATTCTATGAGTTCCAAATCCAATCAAATCTTATTCACATATATTCTTTATATTTTCTCCAAAGATAATCATTTTCAATTCTTACTTGATTTAAAACAAATCTCCTTCAAATATTTTGCAATATCTCTTGCAACTAATGTGAAAAGAATAATTTGCAAATTAATGTAACAAAGATGGAAATAGTAGATAATTGTAAGAATAATATCTGAGAATTAAATCTAAGTTTATTTCCTAAAGAAAAAGATATCACAAATACAGATTGAAAAATGCATGAAGAGAGACAATCGTAGTGCTGCATGGCATAAACCCTAGTTTCATTTCCTTTTGTAACTATTTTGTTTTCATCTTTTTTATGAAAGGCTAAACTCCTTTGAGTTAATTTTCTTGTGATTTCACAGTGAATTTTGAGGTTTATGTTAATAAAGTTTTGTTTTTTACATTCTCTATAACAATTGTGTTTTATTGTTGGTCTTTTTGAAATCTGTTTTTGGAAAAGTAGTTTTTCTTTAACGCTTATTGAGAATTCAGTTGTTTTTCTTAATTAGAGTTTTGGTTAATCTAGTTAGTCTTAATCAATTTGTTGTAAGCTTAGTTAAAAGATAAGATATATACATCTTATTGAGTAGATGCTTGTAGACGAAGTGAGATATAAATACATTAATAGACACTTGTTTTGTTGATAAGATTTTGTTAAATTTGATTAACGTTTGTTTAATTGAGTTCAACTATGTGAAGAGAACTGAAGGATAATAATTTTAAGAAAACCAAGGGAAAATTTGCTATGAAAGGACTTGAGAATCAACCTATTTTCTTTATTATTTTTAAATCATCTATTTTAATTTCCCGCACAACAATTGTCAAAACCCTCCTTTGTTGTATTGTTATTACTAACTTTATTTATTACAAATACATTTTGAACATTGATTGACTGAATTTACTATTAGGTTTGTTAGGAGAAGGCTTGGGGTTAACTGTCTCCTATCTATACTATTATCTTTTTAGTACTAGAGAGTCTAGCATTGCGTTAGGTGGTCAATACTGTAATTCTTTTAATTTTCTTGTGAAATGATTGCGATAAATGATCTCTCTCAAATTTCCTCCTTGTGTCTTTATTTTCCTACTTAAGGATACGAATCTCCTCAGTATTTCTTTGTTTTATCTCAGCCATCTCCTGCTAGAGAGTCAAGAGTATTGTAATGTGGTCAATGTCAGTCACTCTCGAATCTACTTGTCTTTGGTTTTGTAATACCTTAGAAAATAGCTCTAGAATAAAAACTAACCAAGAATTTATCTTTATAGATAAATAAGATAACACTTGAATATTTTTTAACAGAAAATTTGTTTAAATAAACATTAGTTATTTACCTTTTATTTTTATAACAACCACCAATTATTTCTAAGAAGATATTCTATTTATAAAAACTACCAACTCTGTCTCTCTAAAAATTTGTTCTTCCCTTTTTCTTTTTCTTCTCTCTAAAACTTCACCTTCCTTCCTTATCAAACTGACGATCAGAGGTCACCCCTAAATTCCTGGCATTGAGTAGAGCAAGAGTGTTCGATCAAATTCTTGAACAGAGTTAGGTTGTCCGTGATTTTGGGTTTTTGGAATTCCTTTGAGTATCTCTACTCTATAGAAGGTAAGGGAAGCTAGTTTATATATTTTTAATGGATATTGTAATTATTTATTTTATTAAATATGAATTGGATAAATTTGAATTAAATTGAATGAATGTTTGTGTATAGTAAGATGTAGTATCAATGTTTGTGAATGATGTGGTGTGTGATCAAGACATAGTATCTTCAGGAAAGGAGATACCCGTGTTGAGATTATTAGGATGTGCATTGTTTGGGGATTCGATCTATCAAAGGAGGTATCCTAACTCTACTAGTACATTGGATTCATATAAACGAAGTTTATCAGTTAGTGAAGAGTTGAAGGAGGTTCATATGGCCATGTCCGAGGTTTGAAATATGATATGATCGGAATAGGACATATAGATTAACCTTGTGCATATGAGAACTATACCTGAGGTTTTGAAATAGGAACTGATCAGGATAGATTGTATCCGAGGTTTGAAATATGAGCTGATCAGAATAGATGGATGGTATATAACAGGTGCAAGCCTTTGAGTCTAACTCAATGCACGTGTCTTCCGAAAGTAGAGAGTCCAGTGTCTTTGTATGTGAGATGAATTATAAAAGCTTGATTTGTTGTTGTGTGGTTGAGATAGAAACTTAATTTATTAAAATATATTTTTTTAAAAAACTCTCTAGCTTACTATTCTTTTTGTGTAGTGTTTGTTTTGTTTTTAAATCTGAGATGGTGATCATGTATTACATGGGAGCAAAGCATTTGACAGGTGGTGTGAGTCTCCAGTGAATTGATTAAGAAGTTTTATTTTATTTTGTTTTATTTTTATTTTGTAATTTTACGAAGATATTTTTATTAAATCTTATGTGGAGAAGTATATTTTGAAATACATGATGAATGTACGGATATTTTATATTTAAGTTTATTATATAATCCCTATGCAATAAAGTTTCTATTATATGAAAAATATGAGATGTTACCATTGAACTGTCAAATGTCACAGGTTGAGTCATATTTCTTGTTGATACCATTGAACTTTGAATATTAATCCTTCTCGATCCCACGATGGGTGTCAATTATTCTTGTACAACCCATGAAAGGGTCTTTTATGCTATTGAGTTCTGATACATCAGTCTTCGATGCTTGGTATTCAATTTGTGGTTGTAAGGTGAGAGAGGTACCTGCAAAAGGTGATGGAGTATTTTGGACAATTTATAAAGACTGAAGCATTAAACTGTTTATAAAGATCAACAATATTGTTCATATAGGCCCAACTCATGATTTTCTCAGCTTTTCAAACTGGTACCGTTAGTATAATGAATTTATAATATTGATTAGTGATAATGATGTTTAATTCTTAATTATCATTTTAAGTATATGATATATACTTGGTTAAATACTTAGATGATACATGCAATTTGTTAACATATGTAAAGTACAATAATAACATATGAGCAATAATAACTTGATGTGTTATAAAGACATTCCATATGCTATAGCACCATCCTTTCTCTTACGGTGATTTGATTGTAAGAAAATATTACATGCCATTTTATTTATGTTTCATTCGTTTAAACGAAAATTCTAAAGTGAAAAGTGATCGGGGTACAAAAATAAAAAGAAAAAAATATTATATGTAAAAAAAAAATATATATGAAAAAATATAAAGAAAATTGATATTTTCTAAAATTGTTTCTCTCTCTTCTCTTCATAATAATTATATCGGTAGCTTTCTAATTGAATAATTATTTCATTTTAATTTATTTGTTTATTATTTTTTGAAAATAACAAATTTCTTTCATTTTCTTATTGATCGAATGATAATACTTTTCACTTTATTTGTTTCTTATTTTTTTTATTTCTCCCACTTTCTTTCATTATTTTGTATGAAATTAGGTTAGCATTTAGTGGATTTTGTTGAATGATATCAATTTTTTGTCAATATTAAACAATAGTAAGAAAATGATTAAAAATCTTAAATTTTTTACACATGATTACTTATAAATTTTTAATTCATGATAGGTTTTGATATTAGTTTTTTTTTTAATTAAAAACTGTAGAATTATGTAATTCAATATTTTATTTCTTTTTTTATTTCCTCTTGGTTTAATTGCTAAAAGTAAGTTACTCTATTAATGATTGGATTCAAAAATAAGTTAATTTATACTTATCTTCAGATGTGATATCTATATCTAGACAATAGATTTTTTTTTTTCCTTTTGTATGAGTAGTAATTTAATAGTAATTCGTGTATTTTATAACTTAAACTACTAAAACTCTTTCTGGTAATGTGTATAATATTTTATGAACTGATTTGATAATTGTGCATTTTGATGTATACAACTTTTTTTTTCTTACGAACATACATTGAAGGATCGAGTCAAACCACATCACAGCCAATCTTGATACCACGTAGAAAATTGAAACCAGAACTATTTTTATTTTCATTGTACAAAATATAGAGATTACAACCACATTAAAACACTGTTACAAAAGAACATAAACTAGTTACAGAAACAAATTTAGAGATATTCCTTTGAACTGCTTTATAGGTAGGACTTCTAATTACCAAATTTATTTTGTGATAACTGAAAAAACACTAATTTAATTCTGATGATTCACTTGACAACACCAATTTACCTTTGAGTTTTCTTGGAATTATTGGCAGAAGAGCGTGAACCATTTTTGTGTTTAGAATCTCCGCTATAAACCATGCGATCAGCAGTGCTAGAATAGTGTTTATCTCTTCCATTGGAAGAAGTAGAACCATTTTTTCCATGTGAATCTTGCTTTTCACCCACATAGTTGCTGGTGCTATCATCATTCTTACAACGGGAACTCATTCTTCTTCACAATACAATGTGCTATATTTTTTTGTGTGTTTGATGATGAGACTTGTGAACAAGATTCCCATGTATATTTATACAGAGATGCATCTACAATGGAACTACCAAGTAATTCTTCCATAATTCCATTTCATACCCTTTTCAAATGTTCAATGTTTGAATCCACTCTTTATAATTTCAATAACCACGAAATTGCCAATGTTTTTCATGGTTTCATCTTATATATAACCATTGCATGAAACTGCAAGGAGTTCTTCTTTTAGAGTTCATTTTATTATTATTTCCCAAACCATATTTTACGTCTTTTTATATATATTTTTTTGTTCTAATAGATTTTTGGTATACTATACTATAAATAAATCTGAATTTGGTATCATTATTTTAAATATTTACTTTTGAAAATGAGTTAATATATTTTTTTTCTGAAATTAATGATAACAATGTTATAAAAATAATAGGTATCAATGAACGACAAATAAATTATTTCTTGATAAAGTAATATTGGATTTAATGATTTGTAAAGAGAAAGGAAAATGATAAAAATAAGATAAAGTGGCATAAAAGTTGGAGTAAAGAATGGATATTTGAAGAGGGTTTAGAATGTTGCGTAAAGCGTCCAAACATTGTCCGGCCTAAAAACATATAGAAATGCAAAGAGTTGCAGTGTATCCACTTTGGAATTTGAAGAGTAAGATTTAGAGGTTAAAAATTTGTCAGTTTGTTGTTCTTTGAGGCCTAAGTATGTGTTATGGAGGGAGTAAAAGACAGACATATAGAATGTATAGGATAATCCAAAAGAGAGAGGGTTTTTGTGGATTATTAAGGGCCAAGAATGCATGAAGACAAGGGTTATCCTTGGACACAACATACAAGGAAGTAAAGAAAATCCAAAGAGCCCAATGGAGTTGACCAATGTTGATGATCCTTGATATATAAGGAGTGTTGTTGATTTATTAATATATTGGTTAATCAATGCCAACCCATCCTTGTCTGCTTCATAGTTGGGCAGCTTGGGACAAAGGAACTTAAGGGTTTGTTCTATACTAAGTAGTTTGTGGCATCCAGGGATACCACTGTGTTTTGTTGTTTTGTACTTCCCTTCAGTTTAATCCCCAACCAAACAACCCTCTTAAGTCTTAATAATGTTAAGTCTCATTCTTTCTGAAAGTAATGATAATAATGTTATAAAAATAACAGGTGCCATGAACGACAAATAAACATGTAGTGGGACGAAATGAAAGAGTGATTGTAATAAAAAAAAAAGCTAATAAACCAATTTCTTTCCAACCACGTAAAATTTTTATGTTTTATAAATAAATTACATTTCCGTCAAAATTTTAATTATGTTTAAATTTTAGTTTTTAATAAGACATTTTATATTGTTATGTAGCTGTAAGTATATTGTTTCCACAATTCACAAACAACATTTTTTTTATATGTCGAATCGATAAATACACTTATAAATTACATATAAATTCAACCCTAATACATTTTTAAATTACATATTCCGACTCGTTTTGAAAAAAAATCGCTTAAGCGAAATTAAGCTTCGGATATAAATTTTAGGATTTAGTACTTTTTGTATAGAAAATATCTTTTGTAACTTGGAAGTGAATTTGAACATCTGATAAAAGTTTGTATATAGAAAAAGAATATGGTTAGTGATTGGCATTAACCCTTGTGACAATTATAAATTTAATTAATAATTGATCAAGGAATTGATGGCTAATAAATAAATTTAGGCTCATTCACCTAAAGAATTAAGGTTTTGGTATATTAGTGGGTTGGAATTAATTATTGTTTGGAAAGAAAGAAAATGTTTTTATGCATGAGTAGAGATTGTAAAGTATAACTTTGACAAGTTTATATTATTCACCTTTAGTCCTTCTTCTGCATTTCAATTCTTGACAAAAATATTAAGAAAATATTTTATCTTTTTGCACATCAATCTAAATTATAGAATTTTATTTTTAAATCTAATTTTGTTATAATTGTAATTATTATCGTATATTGTACAAATCTCCTAAAAGAGAAAGGTATTTTTATTACTTACATTTGTGACTTTTGTACCTCCCATCATAAAAAAAAATGCCAACAAGTTTTTGGCACTAGTATCGGAGATTTGTGTTCCAATGTATAACAATTTTGTAGTTTGTTAGCATTCTTCTTATAATAATCTCAAATATAACACTTGTGGTCCAATAAAAAGTGCAAATATACATGCCCAATAAAAAGTGTAAATACAAGATTAAAACTTTCAAATAAATTATTCAATTAACATTTAGCTTTTTTACAAATGGCCTTTAAACTTGTTAAAAGATGGGAATAAATGGGTGAAGACTTTTATCTAGACGGGTGATGTTCATAAAACCTTATTACTGTGAGTTAGAAGTCTGTTTGTACTTCTAAGGAAAATAGAGGTTTATAGGTTTTGAATTTGCATATTAAGAATAAAGTTTTCTTCTTTGACTTGCATGGAATTTTGCATATAGTTCTCTACCTTGGTCTAGGACATGACAAATTCATTCACTCTAAATATGTTAAGGTTCATGCTCATCAATCTTCTTCTATTTAGCTAGGAATTAAACATTTTTATGATATTATTTTGGATTATACTTTCGAGATTGTTGGTTAGGATAATAGTAAATATTTGGAATGATCATTAGTGCTCTTCCAAATGTATTTCTCTTTTGGTGGGTATGCCTTCTCATGAAAGGATTACTCTTACATATATCGTGGTTGAGCATTGGAATGGTACCTCTTGGAATTTGTCTCAAAATTTGCTACAACATACTTAACTTCAGACTTTGCACCGTTTGGCTATCACTGGTCTTCCTGATAGCCCAAATTAGAAAGTTGAAGATAGTGGTATTCCTAAGCTTCTATACTCATTCTATTTGTGATTGGGTAAAATCATTTGGTCTAATTCTATTCCCTCTACTAAGACTTTGGTGTTTTGGAAGCTTCTGCGTAGGCATTTGCCTACTAATCTGGATGCTTAAAAAAATGTGTTGACTTTATATTTTCAGGGATAGTCGTTGTGAATATGTGGATAGTTTTTCTGTTTTTTTGCGTATTTCGAATGCTCTTTATATTAAGGTCATGGTGTTATTCTTATTATTGAATATGCACAATTGAAGGGTTTTGAAGGACTTTGATTGGAATGTGACTATTTTTTATTGCTTTGTCAAGCATTTGATTATCCTCATATCATTTCTTGAATTTTTAAAGGTAAATGACATGTATGCAAATTTGTGATATTACGGAATTTAGAGTGACTCATGTCTTAGGGAGGGTAATAGCTAATTTAGCTGTGAAAAATAAGATCGAGTTTTTTTCGTATTATACTTTACCTGATTGAATTATACTGGACTTTCTTCATAATAGGTTTAATCTCCCTTTGTTTCAACTCCATTGCTTTTTATTTTTTTTTTTACTCTTTTTACTTTTCTTAATAATATAATTTATGGATTTTGGTGTGTCCATATAACTTACATGTCAAAATCTATAATAATACCTAGAGTCTTTTATTAAAAAATTTAACACTTAGATTTTTTTTCTTTCTATACCCTCATGATTACTAACTACACCCCATACCAAAAAAAAAAGGAAAAAAACTAAAATACCCTCCCTCACTGTACCACATGTTCTGAAAAGCTTGTTTCAAAAATTTTGTTCTAAAAAAACTAGTTCTAGAATGCATACATTCCGCAAAACTCGTCTTAAACACCTTATTCTGAAAAATTCATTTCGAAAAACATTTTATATGTTTTAGAAAGCTCGTTCTTGAAATTTTGTTCCAGAAAGCTCGTTATAGAATACGTTTCATATGAAAATCCTGTTCCAAAAATTATATTTAAAATTTTGGAAAGGTTATTCTGAACATTTCCGAAAAAGGTAATAATATGGAAGTCATATTGACGATAATTGTAAAAATTACAAGGTGCAGATAGAAATTAAGTGGTATGAAGAAAAAGCCTAACATTTATTACTCTTATTTGTAGTAAGGAGTGAACCACTGAGTAGAGACAAATTATTTTTTGCTATTTTCCCATTTGAATACTCTTCATATATAGAATATCTCAGCACGAAGATCCTGGAGTTAACTTCCCAACTTGTAGCGGTTATGAAAAGACTTGATAGAATTTCATTATCAATGCTAGGGAGCAGTTAGTGAAGGTTTTTTTGGAGGAAGGACGTTAGGAGGCATAAGCAAGCAGTAACAATATATTTTCTTTATTTTTCCTGTCTCACATGTATTCTGAGACTTATGTCACAATGAGCTAGCTTCTCTCGTTTCAAGTTTTGTTTAGAATAATTTCTCCATAAATCCTTTTGGAAAAGAAAAACATCAAATTAATTTATTCTTAAGTTAAAATTAACCTGTACCCAAACTAAAAATAAAACTTTAATAAGTTATGAACTTTTACAAATTAACTCATTAGTTAATTTTAACTTACGAAAAAGTTAATGTTAGTTTTTCTTTTATTTTCCTTTTCAGGAAGGAGCTCAAGTAGAAGTTCCTTCAAAACTGTCTTATCGGATAGTTTTGTTGAACACACACCTTAAGGTCAAGAATCAAATAACTGGATTTCAAAATGAAAAACTATCAATGTAAACTCCAAAAATTTCAAGATACAACTTAACAACCGAACTATAAATAAATTAGATGCTGATTCATAAACACCCTATTCTTTATTAAACACTCATCAAACACCAATTATGACATTTTCTATTTTACAATACAACATGATTTGGGATGAATTAACTATAAAGTAAAAGTATTATTTATTAAGTGTCTCCATCAAACACCAATGAAATCACATTTTTTTTTATTTTAAAATATAAAATAATTTGGGATGAATTAACTCTAGAGTGAATGTATTATTATTTTATTAAGTGTCTCAAGGAAGTAGGAAGATCGAAAGACGTACATATAACATTTTCTTTGTAAATTATTACAATAATCATAAAGAAAAGCTTATTTTGCATTAAGTGACAGAAAAGAAAATGGCTATTACAAAACTGTTCTTTACTCACCATCCCAGAGTTCTTCAGTTGTCTTGTATCCAGGAGATGTCTTGCTAACAAACATACTTGCTTTAACTATTCTCTCCTGCATCAGTAAATCAGAAAATTTAAATGAGACCATAAATGTATGTCCCCACTGAATCTTCCAAACATTCTTGCATTGGTCTTGCCAATTAGCACAAACTGATTTTAATATCTTACTTGAATAGCAAGTAAAACGCTACATGAAAAAAAAAAAAACAAAACTTTCACAGGATTTGGGTATTAAATTAACTTATTTGAAGAAAAAACATCTGTTCTTGATCAGCAGATTGCATGAAAGAACTAACCTGCTCAATGTCAGAGAAGTTGGCAAGCAAATCTGCTGGTATAGACCAATCAAACAGATCAAAGTTTTCCTTGAGCCTAGCATCATTTGTACTCTTAGGAAGTACACTATGACCCATTTGTAGTCCCCATCTTAGAGCTATTTGTGCTGGAGTCTTCCCTAACTTCTCCGCAGTCGTGTGAAGAACTGGATTTTTAAGGATATTACTTTCACTGTATCCTTTACCCAGAGGTGAATAACCCTGAAGAAGAGCATTAATAAGGGGTGATACTAAGCAAAATTGCAGTTCAGAATAAAAAAAGGTTCCCGCATTCTCGTTTTTACAATAAACATACCGAGGTTAAATCTATGATCTCATGTATACTACAGAAACCCCTCACCACTAGGCCGACCCTAGTAGGTCACAAAATCTATTTGTAAGTAAACACGGAAGTTGATACAAAATTTCTACCACACTCAATAACTCCTTCAAAAAAGCATGTATATTTATGTAGCATATAATAGCTAAAACGACCTTAAATTTTGCATACTCACTGATAAATGCACTCCCTTGGATTTACAGAAATCATGCAATTTGGGTTGCTGTAAGGAAGGATGCAATTCCACTTGGTTAACAGCTGGAGGCACATTTGCTACATCCAACAGATCCTGAAGCTTCTTTACAGAGAAATTGCTGACCCCTATAGCTCGAGCCTTGCCAGAATTGTAGAGTGCCTCCATTGCTCTCCAAGTGCTAGGTATGTCTGGTTTGGTAAGCTGCCCGTTTTTTGAACTCACTGGCCAATGAATCTATAAGAATATAGACATGGAAAATAAGTATATGAAGTCAACGACATTGTATGATATTTCAAACATAAATTGATGCAGAAAATTTGATTTTATGATTTACACACAAGGTAGAGATCCAAATAGTCCAGTTTCAAATGACGTAAAGTTCTATCGAAAGCCTTTGGGACGTCTTCTGGCAAGTGATCATCACACCTAAAACATGGACAAATTGAATTAGATACAAAGAATGAAATTACAGCATTAGACCAATGAAGTGTGTAGTCAAGTTTAAGAAAAAAATTAGCAAGCACCGTTTGATTAAAAGGCAGAAGTCAGTTGATTTTGTTAGTGGGAAAGTCATTTGCTTCCCATAAATTTGTTCATGTTTTAACACAATAATATATGAGCAAAATATTTCGTTATTGACCAGAGAGGAACAACTATTTTGATTAGAGAAGGTTTCTTTGGAGGATCCCAAGATAATCAAACCTTTTTCAATTGATGGTCATCCTAAGAAGGCAACTCATGTAATAAAAGTTAATTGAGAACCTCTTCAGGGCGGATGGGTTAAGTGTAATATAGAATGCAGCACTGATTGCTGGCTTCTTGAGAGCAACATGTGGTGGGATTTTTCGTGATTATAGAACTGCTATAAAGGGTTGCCTTTCTGTTTCTCTAGGTAGACACACAGCTCTCGAGGCAGAGCTTTTTTCCACTGCAAATGCTATTAAGATTGCTCAAAACAAGAAATGGTGAAGTTTGTGGATTGAGAGTGATAGTACAAGCGTAGTTCAGGCATTTACCACTTTTACTGTTGTTCCTTGGAGGCTTTTGATTAAAGGTTAAATTGTAATGATCTTCTGAAAGATATGAAGTTTAAAATTTCACATGCAAATAGAGAGGATAATAGATGAGTTGACTTAATTACAACACAAGGATAAATGATGCTAATCGTATTTTCAATAACTACAAATCAATGGGGGGCGGAAGTGAAGAGTCAAGGATTCTTCTAAAGTGATTGGGTAGATTAGCTTGACAACAAAATAGTTTGACGAATATGTGTAAATATAAAAAAGACAAACCATAGCTTAGAGGTGATAAACATATCTTCACGCTTAACTACACCATCAGCAAACAACTTCTTCAAGGCATCACCAATCTACATAAAATTCACAAAAAGAGTTAGTAGAGGGAGAGTAGAGTACCAAAACAACGTTTTCGAAAAAGTGGCTACGAATCATAACACTAGATAAAAACAATAAATTCTACAACCAATGTACTCAAAGTTGAAATGCACATCATCGTGGCCTTGATTATGTTTCTTGATTTAAACTACAGAACGTTAGCAGGAACGAGGGAAAGAAAGATGACCATATATGTATTGAAACTCATTTTAGGGATGTAAAACAACTATTCTTCAGAAATGACATCTTGTATATGAGGAAACTGAAGTTGTTTTTTCCAAATAAAGAAACAAATTCAGATTTTATTGAGTCAATCTTCACAAATCTCTGTCGTGGTTAAGCATAGATCATCTGAGCGAAAGTCACTACCTACCACTAAGCCCATTACAGGTTTAATTATCAATTAACTGGATCAAATCCAAGCAGGGAAAGAACTTGCTACCAGGCAAAACCTTCATAATCATATCAAAGGAATTATGAGTTGTTGAAACCTTCATCACCTTCACATATCCTATAACAATCTCCTCTTTTACTAAATGTAGCTTAATTCTTTCACATTAATTCTTAGACAAATGTATAGCATTGTTTACCATAGTAAACATTGACAATCTGGTCTTGCACCTTCAGCTCTTTGGCTAAACCCCTTAGCCATAAGGCTTCCTTCATGACTTCAATGTACTTTGCTTCAACGGTTGATAAATCCACTACCTTCTATAGACTGACCTTCCAACTGATAGTTGTACCATATGCAGTGAACACAACTCGTGAGAGATTTTCTGATGTCTAAATACCTATCAAAGTCTGAATCAACAAATCCTTCTATTAGAGCATCTTCGACAAACCATCCAACTCCACCATAAACTAAAACTCTTCCAAGTGAATCTCTTCAAATAATGGAGAATCCACTTAAGAACTTGGCAACATGAACATGCTAACAACAGTCACAACATAGGCTATGTCACAGCATGTGCAAGCCATCGTGTACATCACAATCACTATGGCCTCAGCCACGTGTGAGTTGGTGTGGATCAAACAACTACTTCAAGAACTAAAGTTCTATGAAATTCAAACAATGAAATTTTATTGTGATAATCAAACACCTCTCTACATGATCTCCAATCCAGTATTTCATGAGAGAGCTAAGCATATAGAGATTGATTGCATTTTATAGAGAGATAAATTGTTGTACAAGGAAGGAGATTACTACCATGTTTGTCAGCTGAAATAATCACCTTGCTGATATTTTGACTAAAACCTTGAGGAGACCTCGCATTTAGTTTATATATTCTAAGCTTGAAGCATATAATTTAATGCTCCCACTTAAGAGAGGAGTGTTATATATATATATATATATATATATTATGCGTTTTGTAATGGTCAATTTTCTTTTCCTTTTTCTGCTGTAGACGTTTGAGCAGGTGTAACAGTCTGCATTCCTGCTTTCACACTGTACCTTCTGACTTTTGTTACAGACACACAAATATGTTGTAGCTGTGTGCAAAACTAAAGCTTTTTCCCTAAAAACTTCAGATCAAGTGGTAGATTACGTTAGATGCATGCACTGACGTTTGTTCTAATTCTGCTAACTTGTTTGAATTTTAAGCATAAACATATATGCTATTTGATCTATGCTAGCAGCACTGGTCTACTATGGACATAACCTTCTTGCTAGAGACTCTAGCATTGTGTTCTAACAATTTAACCCAATTACAACATGCAGCATACAACCACAAACTCTGGCACTTCTTATTTCTCTATAGAATTGAATACAACGAAATATGTAGGTTTAACCACAGTTCCTTCAGAACTAGAAAGAGTTTATTTTAAAACTGTCAAGCAATCTCAGAATGGAGAACAAGATAGCTGATATTCCCCCAAACTCCAAAAGACACAACACGTTGTAGCCTTTAATGTCATTGCTCTTAATTCAGAATTCTATATGTGTATACAATCCAGACAAGAGCCTTAAGGACCCTAGACTTAGAGCAGACCATTTGTTCCAAGAAGATTTGGTAAGAACTAGATTCTGGAGGGTCCTTCGCAGGAAAAATAAGGAGTCCATTTTCAGAATGCTTTACTAAAGTCTTATGTTGGACTGCCTGTGGTATAATTTCATAACGTCTAAGTGATGTATTTTTACTGTAAACTATGTATGCAGACCCTTATGGTTTCCTTATTTTCACGTCAGGTTGTTTATCCCCAACAGCTAGCATTCTCACTAAAGAACAGTACTATATTTTCTAATGCCGGACTACATGCTGAAATAAGCTTTGTGCTCGAGTTTCTTACACCCAATTATACAAGAAAACTATTAAAATATGAGTTTAAGCTTTATATTTTGTCAGTGTATATACTATAAGTGTCAATCGAGTACAAATCACCCTTTAATTAATTATTACAAAAGTAAATAATCTCACTATTTACAATAATCTATGATTGGAGAACAGGGTGAATATGACTTAAAATATTACTGCATTCTACTTAAATTCCTAAAATATTTAATTTATTTTAATAAATTAATGTGTTTGTAGTTTACAAACAAAGTCATGTCTTTGACTTTGTGGACCGCATGAAGCTTTAAAATTTTATCCCAAAAGTAAAAAAGTATCAAAAGTCTTGTCTCATTAAGTGAGGTTCACTGTGTAGATCCCACAATACCATTTTACTTTGAAGACTAAATCTTAGATATATTACTTATGATGAGATCCTTCTTCACAACTTTTTTCAATGTTTTTCTCGATCTTTCTCTCCCTTTTTCACACTATTAAAATTCACACAATTTACCATCTTCACTTGTGTAATCAGTGACCTTATTCGCACGTGTCTTGTCTAGCACCAAGGTGAAAGAAAACTACCAAATTCGAACAGCAGTTAACTCACCTCATCCAAACCTCAATTACTTGTAGAAAGAAATTTAATATAAAACCACCCTTGTACGATAACAAATTTACAAAGATAAACACAAAACAAAATAACACAGAGATTATCTAAAATAAGCATATGACCCTCACCTCCTTCTCGTTGCCATAAATTTGCGCACAATCTATATGCCGGTACCCAACCTGCATCGATATGATCCACGTTGAGCCACTATAATAAGCCATCTTTGCTCCAAAACCATACACTACTAGACAAATGCATGAAGCAAATGACCACAATACAAATAAAGAAAAATGGGTAAATTTTGGATATTTCTCATTTTTTCACAAAAAGACAAAAAGATCTACTATGATTTCATCGCTAAATTTCTTGATTTCACTCTAATGACCAATCTAAGGCTTGAATTTCTTTCTCCGTCAACACTTTTAGTACCTAGTTTTTTCAAACAAATGTTGGGAGATGACATAATAATAACTTTTACCAGCAAACTTCTCAAGTGAGATGAACATCCTAATATATTATACATGTCTATAACCTTCTTTCTTACCATCTGTTTTGAACAAATTTCTTCCTAATCACTCCTAAGCAAAATTACAAAAAAATAAAATAAAGACCATTTTTCCCTAAACTAAAGTTATTTTACATAAAATAATATAAAACCTCTTTTATATAAAACTTTTCTAAATTCTTGTAAAATCTCTCCTTTGTATTTTACCTTTTCTACTATAAATAGTCAAGTACCCTTAATTAAACATATACAAATTCAGATACTCTCAACATAATTATTTAGTCATCATTTACTCTCTTCACTCCGAAAAGATTGGAGTTTAAGATTTCGAAATAATTTGAGGAAAAATTCAAAAAAAAAAAAAAATATTAAGTTGGAACTTCAGAACATTAGTCAATTCGCAACCTTCTCAGAAAAGGGAGGAAGTAAACAGCAAGGGATAATTGAGCGGTGAAAAACTAGATGAAGAACAAAATGCAATCGGTAAAAAATTTAAAACAAAATCATGCTTATTCAAAGACATATTATGAAATGAATAGCAATGAACAGTGAGAGTGGGTAAAGTGTGGAACGTTTATTGCGGTGGCCAAGGCGCGAGCAACAACGCCAGGTTCAGCAAGCCACGTGCCCAAACCAACGGAAGGTATCTTCGCTCCGGTGTTCAGCTCAAACAATCGAAGATCGTCGCTGGCCATTCTCTACGGTGCAGAACCGAACCGAGGCTGAGGCTGTGACCGGAGAGAAAGATAGAGAAACAGAGAGAAGCGTAACCGAACAAAGCAAATCTGAGAAGAGAAAATGAAATGGACAAATTTCAGTTCACTTGCAGAGGAGAAATTAAAGAATATTCCACGACGCTAATCACGTTTAGCACGTCTCTCTCAGTTAAGTTTCAACAATTAATAATTGATACATAGATTAAAGAATTATTTTTTTTCCCAATATATATACCCATCCCCGTGCAACTTTTTTTTTAAATAAACTAAAATAAAAAAAATTACTTAAGTAACAATATAAAGAATTTATTTACTGAAATAAACTTAATCACTGTAATAATATAAAAACCGTGTTATGTGTAGACGATTTTCAAACTACAACATTTAATTTTTATTTTTTTATTGAAAATCGGTTTCACGTGAGTCAAGTTTCGTAAAGGAACTTTTGTTTTCCATAGTTTATATATTTAATAAATTCATAAACTTATATAGATAAAAAATATAAAATAACTAAATTTAATTAATAAATCATTTATAATATAATAATATGTAAATAATTTAAGAGTTATGTATATATTTTTCATGATTTAAAAGAACATGTATAATAAATATAAAAAAAAAATTGTAGATGGAAATTGATTTAAAAAATTAAATAAACTTGCGGGAATTTGAAATAATTAATTGTAATTGGGGAGAATAAATTATAATATATTGTTTTTTGTAATTATAATAAATTTAAATGGGAGAATAAATTATAATAAATTTGGTTTCGTATTTTTATAATAAATTTGAATTGGAGAGAATAAATTATAATATGATGTGGAATTAAATTTTGTACTTTTAGTTTATTAAAAAATAAAAAAATAAATAATAGAAAATTGAAATAAAATTATTGGTGTGTTTTTTAAAAGATAAATATTGATTCTATGATTTAAACATTTAGAAATAAAAGTTAATTTATTCATATTTTTTTCTATATACGTAATGAAAAATTATTTAATGAATATTGAGGAAGAAAAATAATTATTAGAAATTTTTGTTATGTATGTATCATTTGGATTGATAAAAACAAGTGTGAAAGAAGTAAAAAAAATTCACTTATTTGGATGAGTGAAAACAACAAATATATTACAGAATTTAGTCTAAAAAATTGAATGTGATAAAAATGTTATTGTTGTTGTTAAGCTTATGATTATTATTAAATGTGTTTGATTAGATAAAATTACCGTTAAAAATTGAAATAATTAATAATGAATATTATGTATTAATAAATGTGTTTATGTTGTTTTCTATCTTCATATTGTAATATTTCTAATATGTTATGAAATAGCTTACTCAAAGAGAAGTTATGTTTAATTATATTTTTTTAGAATTCATATATGTGTAGGTTATATTTTAACCATTTGGACTTTCTATTATGGTGACTTGTTGAATAAATTCTTCTTAGTAGATTATTATTTCAGTTAAATTGATTGGGTCTTGATTTACAGGAGAGCTAGATTCAGTGAGTGCATTTAGAAGTCACAAAAATTCTTCTCTATATCTTGCTAACTTGGCATACACGTCAATCATGGTAGAAAATGGAAATTGAGACTTCTAAGTTAACAAATGAGAAACATTTTCATCAATTATTATTGAACAACATCATACTTAATTTGATCTTATGTGGTTAGCTGAGATTGACGACAGTACAACTTTTTCAGAGTTGTCTGATTTAAAATTCTAAAAGCGTATTCAAAGAGGAAGTCTTCACAAATTTCTAGTATGAGACCATTTGCAAAGATAGTAACAAGACAAGAAGTGAAAAATTTCTTATTATTTGTGATGCAAAGTTGGTTAATTTGAAGGTGAAATTTGACATTTTGGAAAGAAAGAAGGATATGTATATATAGTGTAGAGGTTGTGTTAACTAGATGCTTTGAAGGTGGTGGATGCTTAATTTATAGCTAGAGAATCCAGATACAAATAGAGAATGAACTATGTGTATTAGATGAAAATTTATTATGAGTGTTATTACAGGCATGTTAAACAAGAATATAATGCTGGTGAGATTCTTAACGTGTACAACATACTTTTCAAGATGTGTATACAAATAAAAAGCAATTATAAAGAAGTGATTTGACAATATACATTATTGTAGCATTGTCTGACATGAGGAAAAACAATTAGAAAAAATTGGTATGACAATACACATTATTATTTGGTAGGCTTGAGGAAAAGAAATTTGAATAACTGATTTGATGATAAACATTATTATGTTATATAGGATCATAAAAAGTCATTATGAAAACTAATGTAGTAGTGCACAGTATACAACAATGCCTTAGTAGGAATGGAGACCAAATTTGATATATCAGTCCTCTCATACTTTGTTTGATTTATGGACTATTATTTTATTTATGCAACATTAATGACATTGTGAATTGGTTTTAGATGTTGTTATATTTATTAGTTGGAAATTGTTTTTAATTATTGAGATTATGAAGTTTTAAAAAAATATTTGAATTAATAGTACATAAAGTACTCGGTACTCTGTCTTAAAAGATAATCAATAACCACAAATGGATGTCCTATCAATATCTAGACATGATTTTGTGTAAATTGAGTTTGACAATAAAAACATTTTTTATTAAAAACATTTTTTATTAAAAACATTTTATTTATCCATCATGTTGTTTGTTTATGTTTATCTTAATTCTTATATAACTTGACCAAGCATCTCCTTTAATGTTCTTTTTATATCTAAATATGTATATAATTTCTAGTCAATATAAGGAAGTGGATCGTCTTCACTTTTTAATTCACTAAATAGGTTTAGCAAAAATCTTATAAAAGACTTATTTATGGAAGATTTAATTTTAATATATTTATTTAATGTGGGCGTTAATTTTATGTTTATTTATTTTATTTAAATTTTGTTCTCAAAATAAACTTACAAGGTACTCTCTCTCTCTCTATCTATATATGAAACATTAAAATAAGATACATTTTGTACATGATGATTTTGTTAAGATTTTGCTTGTGCGCAATCATTATGCATAATACAAACGAGCCTACAAATTCTTAAAAGGAATGGACTAACCTGACCTGCTGACTTTTAGGATGGACTAGCCCGATATTGTCATCCCTCCTCAACCTATTATAATTAACTAGATTATTATTTAAAACTTCGTATAATTCACTGTGTTTAGCCTTATTTAAATTTGGTTTAAACGGTATTTAGATTGAGTTAATCCACAAACCTGTCAAACTTTTTTTTATTTTACTTAATTATATTAATTTACATATTGTTATTTGATTTACAATAAAATTATTCATTTATTTTGATGAATATTTAGTTTTAATTTATATAAAATATATTTCTTTTAATTTTACACGTTAATCCACCAACGTGTTCAAAATACAAGACATATTAAGAACGTGAATAACAAATACGGAACGGTGATCGTTTTACACACTTTAATTTCACATAAACGGTGCCGTATTCACCTTTAACACTAAATTTTCTGAGTACAGTATGTGACGTGTGTGCATATATCAGCTTTTCGCTTTCTACACTCTTCATGTGAAGACCAAACACCGCGAGTCTGGATTCCCTACAGTTACCATTTTCCCCTGTTCCTACACTCACTTAATCAAACCACTCATAACGATCCCACGGCTACACCTCTTTCCATTCCGATATACAACATAAAACCCACACCGTAGATTCTCATGCAACGTTTCTACGTGTCTGATTGCACGAAACAATAACAGAACTGACCATAGCAAATCTAATCCACCAAACCGCACCCTCGGCACCGTTCACTGTTTCATGTTCGTGCTTTTGCCTTTAAATACATAAATTTCATCGAACTCAAACCAGAGTCAAACCACCCATAACCAGTGTTTGGATTGTGCTGATTGTTATCATTATTCTGAAAAAAATGGCCAAGTTATTCCAATTCTTTGAGTTGAACACAGGGGCCAGGATTCCTTCTGTTGGGTTAGGCACATGGCAAGCTGAACCAGGAATTGTAGCAAAAGCTGTCACCACAGCCATTCAGGTAAGTAAAACTTTGTTTTGATTAATTTCTTTTCCCTTTTTCAGTGATAAATCTACTCAAAGAAAATTTCTGTGTTACTAAAATTGATAGCAATTTGTGTTACTTAATGGGTCGGTTTGTGTTTTACTTATTTAAGTGGTGCAGGATTAGTAACACATCCACATATTGTTTATGGAATAATCTATCCAGATTTTGTGTGCCTTCATGGTGTCCGATGGCGTAAATCGTTGTTAATAATTTTTTTCAGACGACGAATAAAAAGATAAATTTTAAAATGGTTAAAGTTTTTATTACTAGACAAATAAAATTTAGCATAGGTTTTTCAGATTTCTTTGTTTTGGCAAACATTTTTGTTGTTTCGATTTTTCCTATGTTGGAGTGATAACTGATTTTGATGTCGGGTCACTTTTGTTCAGGTTGGATACAGGCACATTGACTGTGCTCAAGCTTATAACAATCAAGCAGAGGTAATAATAATTCAAGTTGATAACTTTTATTGTTCAGGGTCCATTTTTTTTTTTATCTTTTCAATTATTAATTTTGTAATATTGCCTTTGCTCTGTAGTAATATGTGAACTGTGAGAAATTGTTAATTCTGGGATGTTTTAGGTTGTGCTAATAATGTTGTGTTGTTTTGTTTTAATAAAACTAGAAAAAAGTAGTGAGAACTCAGTCAATTTTGGAAGCTAATTGACATTTTATTTTGAACCTTGGTTTTGACAGATTGGTTCTGCGCTTAAGAAGGTTTTTGATGAAGGTGTGGTGAAGCGTGAGCACTTATGGATAACTTCCAAACTCTGGTTTGCTGTCTTTTGAAAATTGTGTTCTATTTTTGAAAGTTGGAAAAGATTGTGTGTGATTGGTTGCTGAGTGGAGATCCTTTGCTTTGTTGGCTATATTTTCAGGTGTACTGATCATGATCCAGAAGATGTGCCAAAAGCATTGGATAAAACATTACAGGATTTGCAGCTTGACTACCTTGATCTCTATCTGGTAAGGATGCATTGTGTTTACTGATATGTGAATTCGTGTTGGCAATTTGGGGGAAGATTGAGTGGTCTACATTCAAATTAAAGAAGTGTAGCAAACTAGCAATACACCTTTTGACATTCTCTTTTCAACACACTTTTTCTTATAGGTTTAAATTCGTGTGATTCCTACTTGTTTGGCTGGAATTTTTAGGCTTAAAATCAACCTTTTTTAGTTGGTGTCATAGCACAATATGGGATTTCCTACCTCTTTGAGAAAGAAGGCCCGTCTAGTGGGACTCATGATTTCAATCAATAGGATGTTGTTTATTTGAAAAAGAGGGTCTAAGAGTATATTGTTAGCATTATTTTACAAATTAGGCTTTCTCAATTGAATAAAGTTCAATGGTTTCATTCATGTAGTTCTGCTGACTTTGGTTATCTGTGGTTCATTCCTTTTCATTCATTTGAGTCTCTTCCTTCATACAAACTAATTTGATTTGTGCTGTAGATCCACTGGCCAGTTCGCATGAAAAGAGGATCAGTTGGATTCAAGAAAGAATATCTTGAGAAAGCAGACATTCCCAGCACATGGAGAGCAATGGAGGCACTCTATGATTCTGGCAAGGCTAAAGCCATAGGAGTGAGCAATTTCTCTTCAAAGAAGCTTGAAGATTTGTTGGATGTAGCAAGAGTGCCTCCTGCTGTTAACCAAGTGGAATTGCACCCAGGATGGCAGCAGCCAAAGTTGCACGCATTTTGTGAATCTAAAGGAATTCATATATCTGTAAGTATGGAATGTATCATACTTACTTGTTGCTACTTTCACATAAATAAAAGCCTGTTATTCCTATACATTATTACTTGCAAAGAAAATGATCACTTTTGGTGAAATTGTCTACAGGGCGTTTATACTCAAATTAAATTGATGGTTTCTCAACAACCATTCTTTATTCTTCTGATATTTGCATTCTAACTGTATGTATGACGAATTTCTTTGCAGGGCTACTCTCCACTAGGCTCACCAGGGAATCTGAAAAGTGACATTCTTAAGAATCCTGTTGTCGTAGAGATAGCAGAGAAATTGGGGAAGACACCAGCTCAAGTGGCCCTTCGGTGGGGTTTGCAATCAGGTCATAGTGTGCTGCCAAAGAGTACTAATGAGTCCAGAATCAAGGGAAACTTAGATGTTTTTGACTGGTCTATTCCAGAAGAACTAATGGCCAAGTTCTCTGAAATTAAGCAGGCAAGTAGTTTGTTAGTTAGGGTGTGTTTGATTTCTTTTTCAAAATCTTTTTCTAGTTTAAAGATTCAATCAACCATCTAGGTGTGTTTAATTTCTTTCTCAAAAACTATTTTTAGTTTTCAAGATGCCATTAACCAGGTTGCCAGGCATAGTGTAGACTTTAAAATACTTATTTTTTGGATGATAGATTGTCAAAACTTGAAAGATTTTGGATGACTAATGGATTGTTGAGTGAATACCTGTGAAATTGTTATGTAAAACAAATTTAAAAACAAAAAGGTGTGAGAAGGGAGTTAAACATGCCCTTAGCATAATCTAGTTTTTATGTTCTTTCTGGTATGTAGTTCCTTACAATCTTTAACTACCTTGTATTATGCTTGTGTGCCATAACATTATAAGCCCAGAAGTGACCTTAAAGCTTGATTTTTTGAATTAACACAAGGAATTTGGTCATGCAGGATAGGCTAATTAAGGGCGCATTTTTTACTGATGAGAACTATGGTGCCTTCAAGACCATTGAAGAGCTCTGGGATGGTGAACTCTGAGAAATGTCCATCATTGAGATGTTGACAATTACACTGTTCCTCAAGCAGATTGGTTCTTCCATTTTAGCTGTTAACACCTCAAAGCCACCAGTTGTAGTAATTCAAGTGTGTTAGATGTTTAGAAGTGTTATTATTGTTAAGAACACAGAATAAGTAACCTAGTCTTAGTTTTCATTTATGATTATTAGTTTTCATTTATGATTATTGTATCTCCTATCCAATATAAGAAAATTGAGTGCTGTGGACGCACCTACCCAAGCACTCTCTTAGCCTGTTCTCTTAAACTCCACACTCTCCTTACCACCCAGTGTTTCTAAAACTCTGTCTTCAAAAATAGAAAACCTTATTGAGTATTCTTATGTTCCAGAAGATGCTCAAATCTCTGAAACCCATTCTCCTTTGTTGAGTCCCTATAATATCTTCAAAAGACAAAGATCTGTACTCAGATCCATTACCAGACTCATCTCAACCAGGAGACCCCATTTAAAGGAATATGTCCAATCTTCCAGGATGGATC
>Ga0209489_101747_pt1 | contig 44640 bp, 28 predicted proteins | sample SiratrowhiteBW_FD_187527 | JGI IMG/M metagenome (GOLD analysis project Ga0209489, IMG submission 187527) | Root nodule microbial communities of legume samples collected from California, USA - Siratro white BW (SPAdes) (version 2) | ecosystem: Host-associated > Plants > Roots > Nodule | place... | reverse complement strand
ATATATTTTAAATATATTATATATATATATATATATATATATATATATATATATATATATATATGATCATGTTTATCATCTAGACTATGATAAATAATAGAAGATTGTCATACTTCTAACCTATGTGGTTTTCAAGTAGAAGGAAGTATAAAGTCAAAAGTTTTAGTTATTGAAATTATTTTTATAACTAAAATTAGATATCGTCTGTGTACAAAAATATTTATTTTTTATTAAACAGATGACTAATTTCACGCTATAGTGCATTAGTTAGTAGTCTACATAGAATTAAATTCATAAATTGTTTATTTACCAATTAATTACTATAAATATTAGACGAAGTTCTGTTCAAAGTAGATGCAATATGCCTAATGATCAACTGTTAATAGTGGACGAAAGTTCTACGCATATAATATATAAATCTACTAAGTGCTCTGCATTAATGCTTATATATATATATAACGTTGGGACTATTAATAATGAAGTGAATTAGAAAATGCACCCCTCTTAAAGTATTCATCATATTTTAATATCACCTAAACTTATAGATTCTTATATTATTAGTAAAAAAAATAATAGATTGTAAAATAGTTTAGAACGTCTAACAGGAGTTTAACGTTTATCCGTGCTGTAATTGTGACTTTTATGCCCACAGATCCAGTAAATTGTTTTATTTGAATATTTCGATCTATTATTATTTTAGGTTCCATTTTTCAAAAGAATATTAGTATCTTGAATAAATTAATATTATTTAACCTTCCACTCATTTGATTCACGCAAGGTTTGTAAGTTTGGTGCACTACTTAATTTTAATCTCCTTTTAAACCTTAGACGTAGTAATATATTTTTACTTTACAATAGTTAGATAGAATGGTTTCTTTTGAAATATATGTTTAAATCTAGACATCATCTTATTATTATTTAATAGTGTACAATAATTTATTTTTTCATTTGTTAAGCTATTAGATTCAATATAATTTACTTCTTTAACATTTAATGAATTATATTTATATTTGATTCCAAAATTATTAGATGAAAGGATTTTTACAAAGTGAATATTCTTAACTTGTTTTTAGACCCTCTTTTATTTTGACTGCACTCTAATATAAGAATATGCATGGTTTATTAGTCTGAAAATATAGCTTATTATTCACTCTATCAATACGTATATAAAAATTAATTAAGGATGTCACATGTTGCATCCGATGGAGCGTAATATACACAATTTTAATAATTAATGGGTTTGCTATTTAAATTCTTTTTAAAGATTTATATTTAACACTACTCTCTTATTAAGTTGTATTAACAATAATAACATATAATATAAATTAGATAAAGATAAGAAAAACTACATAAGATATTTTATATTGGTTTCTTTATCGTAATAAATTCTTAATCTATTAAGTTTCACTAAACAGATCTTGTAAAATATATTTTGAGTGTTTTTTAAATTTATAGTCAGTCTTAGTTAATTTCTTAAATATTTTTGACATAATCTACTTTTAATTTAAGTGAGCATTCTTTTAATTTATAACAACTTTTAATTAATCTTATTGAGTATTCTTTCTTAAGTTATTATTGGTTTTGAGATTATAGCTACACCCTGTCAACAAATATTATTTTTCAAGTTGACTTTTGACTAAACTAAATACTATTTATCAGTTGTTTCTTTAATAAATATTATTTGTTAAACAACCATTTCTGACTAAAGTAGAAGGTTGAGGGTTTGAATGATGAACAAAGTGCAAAATTTGGGGAAATAGAATGTATATTATTCATAGATAAAAAAGTGCAATTATAATTATTTTTTAGTTGCATTTGTAAATTGTTTTTAAAGAAGTAACTACTGAATAGCCCTAATATGATGATTAGTGTCTATACTACACGTGACCGAGTTCGAATTTGAGAAGTTCTCCCATGGCATTTCGCGCACTTGCCCACCACTCCAACACCACACTCACCAGGTCATGCCGCACCATCATACTCACACGCTCTTCCTCCTTTTCTTCCGCGTGCCGCCGGAGAAGCCCCTCTCGGCGGCCGCCGCAAGCTCCGCCGTCTCCGAAGAAGGTGCCATTCACGGTGTCGGTTCACGGCAAGACGTGGCAGGACCCGTATCACTGGATGTCCAACACCGACGACCCGAATCTGTTGGAGCATCTCAACCGCGAAAACGTCTACGCCGATGGCTTCATGAGCGACACCCTCAAACTCCGTTCCGTTCTGTCCTCTGAGATGAAAGCACGGTTACCGCCCACCGTTTCCACTCCCCCTGAACGTTGGGGTCCCTGGTTGGTTCCCACCTCAAACTCCTTTTTTTCTTTTTGTTTTATTCATCTATGAAAAAAGTAAAGTTAATATTTGAAATTATCAATATAGGTTAACTTAGTCTGTGAAGTTATAATAATGTCCTTGAAAAAATAGTCCATCCATTGACATTTTGACTGCGTTATCGAACCGATTAAGATGTACAATTGCAATGTATGTAAGTTAGTTGAGTTCTACGCTAATTAGCTTCAATAGTAATGCTTGTCGTTATCATGATTTCTGATTAATCGATATTATTGAAGCTTTTGAGAAATGCTGCACCCTCTTTTCGTGAAACTTTATGAGCCTAATTCTGTTTAAAGAGTTTCTTTCATGATTGTGTCGTTTTCAATAAATTTAGTAACTAATGAGAGTGTGTGTGTTAGGACACGGGTTGTTAACCCTATAAAAAAATTACAATAACAATGCACATAAATTAAAGTCTATTTCTTTTTATAAATTTAGAGACTAAATTAGTGAATTATACATAAATAAAAGATGAAGTAGATTAGTAGTGATGACATGTCAGAGCTGAGAAGATATTTATGGATGAATTTTTGCTTTTGATAGATTTTATTTATGAAGTTGCTTTGGATGTGAGATAATTGATATCCCGATCCTGCTACTGTTAGATTTGTAGATATTATAACATTGTATTATGTTTGGATAAAGATCTTGTATGTGAGAGGAGAGAATAACTAATGTCGATCATACAACTATACATGAAAAATTGAAAATGATTTACTTGAATCTAATCTTGACTATTGATGTATTATTCTTTTATTCTCAAGATTGCCTTATTTCACCTGATATGCGTACACATGTGTTGCTTGGGGTGGAAGAATTGGGTGCCTCGTGCTGAATGTTTTGTGTATTATGGCAATTGCTGAATAATAGAACTAATGTAAATGAATCTGTAGAACTGTTGTTAGCAGTGTAAGAAAATGAGAAAAGAAGAGACCATTTCGTTTAAGAATTCATTTTTTTGTTTTCTTTTTCTGCTTTCACTTTAAACTGCAAAAATGCCACTGTTCACTTTATTTCCGGTCCAAAGTTTGTTTAAGATCCCTGAAAACAGACAATAATAGAAAATTGTTTTAACTTTTTCCTATTCAAACTTTTGAAAGTAAGAAACAAAGTATAAACAAGGTAACAGTTTTGTAATAAAACGTGAAAACAGAAAATGAATACAAACACAATTTCCGCCACCTAATGTCCACTAACTATAGCAGTGTACCATTTCTCTTTACTTTGGTTATAAGTTTAATTGATTGCATTTTTCACCTCGTCTTTATCAGGATGTATTACCAGTATATTCCAGAGGGAAAGGAATATCCTGTACTCTGTAGGAGGCTGGAAATGGAGAAAACTGGTTCGCTGAAGAATTTTTTTCTTCACTATGGAATGACAAGATCAAAAAGGGAGGAGATTTTACTTGACTGGAATGAACTTGCAGAGAAATATGGTATGTCTCTTCTAGCCTCACCATTTATTTTGAGTTTTCATTTCTTTTCAAAATCACGATAATAGTTGGGGAAAGGAAGTTCTGGTCTCTGGATTCTAATTATCACTAATAAAGGATCATATGTGGCAGAAACATGGTATCCTTTCTCTGTCATATTTTAATGAAGTTAGTTAAGTAGCAGTATACTGCTTCTAGAATTGTTGTTGAAATTGAAAAATCGTAATTAATCCAAACAGATGCAAGCTTGCCATCTTTAGTTACAAAATTGTTTCTCTTGGATTATAAAGGTCTACAGCTTGGCCCTTTGGCCAGCCTTCACGGGATAATTTGCACTCAAATTGTTTAAATTCTATTTAAGTCATTGTTTTTTCTCTCCTATTGGTGATTGTTGACATTATAGTCAAAAGTGCAGGGTATATCAATGTTGGAACATGCAGAGTTTCGCCTGATCACAACTACCTTGCATACACACTTGATATTTCTGGTGGGGAACGATACACACTTCAGGTAAAAGACCTCAGAAGTGGATTAATTGACCCAAAATCGGAAGTTGATGGTGCTGTTAGTTTGGCATGGGCTCAAGATGCAACCTCTCTGTATTATACTCAATCAGATGAAAATCAGCGACCTTACAGGCAAAATCTTATCATTGGATTTTCCTTGTTAGTTTTTCAGTTTTAGGAAAAGGAATGGGTTCTAGTTTAATATGCTATCCTAACTGTCATATGTTATTATGGCAGGGTTCTCTGCAGAAAAGTTGGATATGACCATGTGGATGATTTTCCAGTATTTGCTGAAAATAATTCCAGTTTTTGTGTGGACATAACAAGCACGAAAGACGGGAAATTCATAACAGTGAATTCAAACTCAAGAACTTCATCTGAGGAAGGGATTTGCTTGTCTTATTTTATGAATACAGAATGAGATTATTCTTTTCTAGTGATTTGTTGATCTTGATTCTTATCACAGGTTTATGTTATAGATTCTGTCAATCCATCAAATGGTTTACAAAAGTTATGTAATCGTACTTCTGGTGTACAGTACTTTGTGGAACACCACTCTGGTTTCTTTTATATTCTTACGAATGCTCCTATTCCTGAATCTCAGTGGTCTGGTCAAGGTTATTACCTGGCTAGATGCCGGGTTGAAGATATAGAGTCAGCTAAATTGCAGGTATTTTTTATCAGTTTTGTACATCCTAATTTTGAGTTCTGTTATCTGTGAGTGGTGCGTGAATTGTGTCTAAGTCCCTGTTTGTTATGCTTATGTTTCACTTCAGAATATCATCCTTCCAGACAATGATATGGGCATATGTGACATGGACATTTTTAATGGATATTTGGTTCTTTTCTTCAATAAGAAAGGTCTTCCTCTGCTATGCTCATTGAACTTTCCTATGCAAATTGATTTGAAGGTATATGAATTTCAATTTATTAAAAAAAATTTGTTTGTAACTGAATAGAAAGGTTTATGCCATCATATTTTCTTCTAGTTCACCTCTGCAGCATCTAAACCATTTGATCCTGATGAATATTCTCTACGTACCACAGAAAAGATACTCCAATATGATAACTTAAACAAGTTTGTCACGGTATTAATATTAGGCAGCTGGGTCAACAAGGACAGAATAATAAGGATAAGGGGTTGAAGGTTTATTATAGAAGAAAACTAAAGACATAAGGAAGTGGGTTAGTTAAGAGTGTTGGGGGGAAGTTAGAATGTTTGTTTTGTAAGGGTGATCTATTTAAGGAGATCAACCTTGGGGTTTAGGGGGATGGAATTTTGTAGTTGACTTGTGACAGGGATTTCTCCAGTGAGAAAGGAAAATTTGTTTCCTTTGTGTACTGCTAATCTGTGTGATCATTCAATAAAGAGGAAATTTAGTGTATCTTGTGTGTTTCTTTCTTTGTGGGAGTGTTGGCGGGTGACACGAGCCTAACAAAGTGGTCCGACCTGCCGGATTGAGAATTGAAGAAGAAGTGTTTTTGAAGAGAAGCAAGCAGCGAACACTTTAGACAGTTTCTTAGGCTGGTAGTTTGAAATTGACCCTGGAATGTACTGGTGCTTATTTTCTATACATAGCTTCATTAAGATGAAGCATAAATAAACTAATTCATTCCAATTTAAAAGCTACATACATTAACACATGACCTTGAATTTCTTTGTAGCATCAATCATATATTCAAGACCTGAAACCATGGTACTTTCCTCTGCCATCAAATACATGCACTGTCAGTCCAGGTTCAAATCATGACTTCCTCAGTATGGTTTACCGTGTGGTTCTTTCATCACCCGTGGTATGATTACTTATAATTTGGAATGCAATTCACATTTGTAGATTCAGTGATGATTTCATAATTCGTGTTGTCCTGCAATATGAATGTAAAGATTTTATAATTAATAGTCTACTAATATTGAACTTTGTGGGTGTTCTGCGCATGGCGCTGAATACATGTGTAAGAATTCACATCATTGATTATTCTAAAGTTTATCAATATGTATTTGGTTGTGTGCTTTTATTACTTTGCTTTGCATGATTCACCATAATCAATTTAGAGACATGATTTGACATTTGGATTTTAAATTATATTCAAAGTTCCTTTTTAAACACAATACTTAATTTAACCTGCTTTGTAAAGTGTAGATGTATTTTGTGTCTTTTCTTTCCAACTGCTAATATTTAGCTGAACTACTTTCAAAATTGTTGTCCTTCAGAGTTTGCAGAAAAAAGGGGATAGCAGTCTTTGACTTTTTAAATTAACAAAAAGAATATTATATTATGACTTTAAGTTTCCTTGCAGTATTCTATTTGCAGATTACTTTCCGGGTAATATGTTAATAAATTAAAAAATTAAGACTTTTCTTGTATGCTTAAACTTGTTTGCAAGTACATTAAGACAGTGGAGGAATTTATTGCAATTGCATTGTCGAATTCTATTAGTATTGTTCAATGTACACATTCAGTTATTTGTTTTCAACTGAATATATTCAGTTAGTTGTATTCAGTTATAAATTCCTGCCCTTCTTCTAGATTTTTTTGGCATTGTAATATTTTATCACTATCCTTTATAATCTATATTTTGGAGACACTATAAATGCTGTGACTTGTGAGCTGAGTATTTGATAGTGCTGTGACTTGTGAGTTGTGATAATTGTTCAGCTTCGGATGTAATTTATGGCCTTGTTAATTGAATCAATTGTTGCACATTGGGCCATTTCAAATCTACTCAATGAGCATATGTAATTATTAGAAGTAATTTTAATTAATTAATTAAATGTGTATGATTTAATTGAAGTGCATATTTGTGGAAGTATTATATCTATGGTTCATATGCTTTAGTTTGGAAGCTTCTTTACTTTCTGGGGTTTGGGTGAGTGAACAGATGCCGGATTTAGTTGTTGACTACGACATGTCAAAACATACATACTCAATTGTGCATCAAGAGGAAGTGAACTGTGATTCTGTTGGTTGGTCATGCATCCCAACTTTTGAGCTAAACAAGAGTACAATTCAAGAGGCAGGTAGTGATAAGAAAGAATGTGCCAGGAATTTTGATTCGCCCAGATGGAAGGACTTTTCTCAAATATACTGTTGTCAGAGGGAGGAAGTTATTTCCCATGATGGTGTAATGGTTCCACTAACCATTGTGTACTCTAGAGAATCCTGGAAGAAGGGCCAATCCCCTGGACTCTTAGTAGGCTATGGAGCATACGGAGAAGATCTGGATAAGAGCTGGTGTTCAGATCGCCTGTGTTTACTGGACCGTGGTTGGGTAGTGGCATTTGCTGATGTAAGGTTGGTTGCCTGACATCTATTTCTACAGTTTAGTTTTCTTGTCAGCCTTTCGTGAGTATATGATACTGGCTTGTTTCTTATGATATGCATAAAAGCTTTGCATTTATAGCCCTGTTGACCATGAAAAATGGGATAACTTTATTATGTTTCTTTTTTGTAAGTTTTTATGTTTTTAAATTTTAAGTATGTGGCAACCTGTGTTGTAACAGAGGTGGTGGTGGTGGTGGCGGTCCTTCATGGCATAAATCTGGGAGTGGATTAAACAAACAGAATTCAATATTTGATTTTGTATCCTGTGGCAACTACTTAGTTAATAAGGGTTATGTTCAGAGTGATCTGCTTTGTGCTATTGGGTGGAGTGCAGGCTGCCTTCTGGTTGGTGCAGCTATGAATATTTCTCCCCAACTCTTTCGTGCTGTAATATTAAAAGTAAGTTTAGAATAATTGTGATTGTAACATAATATGAAGGATTGCTTTTCAGCTTTTCAGAGATGGTGAGCAGTGAGAAAATATCTTGCATATTTAAAATTTAAGCCCTTCAATTAGCACCATGTTTCTACTGTTTGGCTGAAATTCGTTCGTTGCAATGTTTTTGTCAGAATTCAAAAGACTAAACAATTGTCAACCTTTAGCGATAGAGAATATATTACAAGGTTACTAGAGAGGCAGAACTTTGATATTTCGAGAAAAAAATACTTTCAAATGTTTTTTGATGAATAACATACTTTGTAAAATGACCTCTGGAGGACCAAGATTAGCTTTTGATAATCTGAAATCGCATCTCACTAGGTGAGCCTGGAAATGTATTATATTGCTCTTTCAATCTGTTTGCCTTTCTTGTTTCTCTCTCCCTCTGTGAATATTTTATTTAGATGTCCATTAATTGAATTGTTATTTGTCTTTAACTGTCATGCACATTTATCACGTAGATTTGGGTGTGCTTTGAATGTTACGCATCAATTAAAAAAGTGTCATATTTTAAATAATTTCATTCATTTTTTATTTATTTATAGCTGATAGTTAATTTTATCAGTTCACATCATTCACGATTGCATATTTTTAAATACCTCCCTCTGATAATTGGATGGGTTATATCCACCAGGTACCATTTCTTGATATATGCAACACATTGTTGGATCCCAGTCTACCCCTCACAGTTTTAGATTATGAAGAATTTGGAAATCCTCAGTTACAATCAAATCTGGATTCCATTCTTAGTTATTCTCCTTATGACAACATTCCTCCAAGCAGTTGTTTTCCTTCAGTTTTGGTTACGTCAGCACTTAATGATTCAAGGCAATCTTATTCTTGCTAATCATCTACACACACAATATTATTGACATGCTTATTTTACACCCTAATTATGCATTTAGCAACTTCTAATCGCTTCAATAATGTTGATGTTAGTATTTGACATTCATCTCAGGGTTGGAGTTTGGGAAGGTGCTAAATGGGTTGCTAAAGTACGAGATAGTACTTGCCCTCATTGTTCTCTTAATGTCATCATGAAAACAAGTATGATAGGAGGGCATTTTGGCGAAGGTGGTCGCAATGCCCAATGTGACGAAACAGCTTATGAGTATGCTTTCCTCATGAAAGCTTTTGGAATTTCAAAAGAATGAGTATATTTATCAGGTCTGCAGTCTGAAGAATATCAGTGAAAGGCTTTCTTTCGGTCAATGAAAATTTCCTATCCCTCCTATTCACTGTTTTATACCTAGGCTCCATAGACGCAGATAAGTTTGAGGATCTATTATCTATGTAGGTATATCACTGAACTGTCCAGTATCTTTCTTTCAAAGTAAATATTACCACGTAACAATGTTTTCAATTGTATAATTGTTTATTGATTCATGTTATGTTTTCCATGGCTTGTCCACACAGAAGAAAGGCAACTCAATGCATGCTGACTTTGCTAGCGTCTTTGGAGAGTGATAATATGAACTGCGACGAGATGTTAGCAACTTACCCTCTTATTACATAGGGAATTTAACAACTGGGAAATGAAAATATGTTTCGGTATTTTAAATTTGTTGTATAGAAGCTTCCTATCCTTATGCTATCTGCAGAATTTTCCTCCCTGTGCTTGCTGGGGTTCATGTGGACATTGAAACTCTGTAGTTCTCAAAATTCTGTGTGCAGGCTGGTTCATTTTGGCACCAGGAATTGAAGCTGTTCAGAGTGAAGTCTGAAAATGCCAGTACTGCCAGCCAGATTTACCCAGTAATTAGGACCTTTCGACCTGCTATTAGTTTTTGGTAACAAGTCTCGCTGTTGGAGTGATGGACTCATGGTGAAGAAGCCAGAAACCCAGCTAGTGACATCGTATATGTTACAGAGGACTTAATTTGCTGATGTCCTTTCTTTAGCTGCTTCATGAACCTACCTGAGTTTGGAAATAGTGAGCATGGAACACGACGTTTCCTCACATCAATTTTTTAACTCACATCCCATTTATTTTGGAAAAGAGTTTGTAAAATATACATATACATATATATATATATATATATATATATATATATATATATATATATATATATATATATATATATATATATATATATTAAAAATTGTTTATTTTAAAATGAATGGGAAGTAGAAATTAATGGGGGTGTAAGAAGTTAAGTTTGCACAGCACATAAAAGATTATTTTTCTTGGCAGTCAGCATTTTACATGTCCCTTCTAATTGTCTGAAACTACTCCCACCTAACTCTCTATATGTGTTTGTCTATATAACGTGATTTTCTTAGTAATTCATTTCAATCTAAAATTAACTAATATATACAATTTAAATTAGTTAATAAGTTTAAATATGATTTATATTTTCAAAAATATTACTTTTGTTTAATTATAATTATGATATAATTTAAATATCTAAACACCTATTTGTTATAAATTATATTGATAATTATATACAAATATCTAAACACCTATATCGGTGCGATGTACGGAATTGTTTAAAAGATTTAATATTAATTATGTCGGTTGATTAAACGCAAAATAATTGAAATTAAAAATAAGAAATATTGAATAAGGATCATTGTTGTAATTATTGCATTGATAACTTTTGTTACTATTATATTCTACCAATTTATTACAACTTATTTATGTCTAATTAAATAAACAATAAAAAATATAGCCATCTACTAATTTCATTTTTCAAATATTAATTTGGACTATGATGTTATTTTAATAATTAACAACGTTGAAGATTTCTTTGTTAATTGAGTGCCAGATTCTCTAATAGATTGGCCCGCAATAATATCTAGAGCTTTTTCTAATTCCACCAAGTGACATTAAATTAAGACATTGGCAAATCCAAGATATATTTCTACAAATGACATTAAATTAAATGAGACATTGGCCATAACACAATCGGTAAATCCAAGATATATTCCTATAAGGAAAAAAAGTTCGTATAAATATCGGTTGTGTTTCGAAGGTAAGGAAAAAAAAGTTCGTATAGATATCAGCTGTGTTTCAAAGTTTTCAATTGATTGAAAAAGTATAATTTCAATATCTTGATTTCCAACGATACATAGTCTGTATATGAAGAAAAATCATCCATTAATCGGTCTTTACTACTTGAACATGTATTCCCTTTTAGATACTATGAATATGCATGTTATATAAGAATTTCTTAGGAAGCTAATAAGAAAGTATAGAACAAAATTACAATTGTTGCAATCATAAGAATAAAGATTGCAGGGACTGTAAAACACATTAAATTAAAATCTGATAAAAGCAATGCAACAATCACTAATTTGAACAATGAGAACAATGAAACATTGAAGATGGGAAGAATGAAGTTGTTTTACCTTTGAAAATGAAAGATACCACTTTCGGTGAACTACACTTATCTATCAATCACAAAATTTTGTTTAAGTATAAGATTGCATCCCCTTTGAATATTATGAATTTACATGTTATGTAATAAGTACTTAAATAAGTATTTAGAAAGATATATAAGAAAGAAAACATGTAAAAAAGTATAGAACAAAATCACAATTGTTTCAACCACAGGAACAAAGATTGTAAGTACTGTAAACCCATTAAATTAAAATAAATGTAACAAATCTGCATTCACTATCATGTTCATATAAAATAGATATTAACGTTTTAAAAACAATGCAGATAATCTATGGAGAGAAAATAAAGACGCTGACATTGATTTTGAAGAAATGATAATTAAAAGTACTTTTCAATGTTAAATTACAATTATATAAAAAATCAAATTAAACAAAGAGAAAAAAATGAAATATACCAAAACATAATATTTATTTCATTCGTCACTAACTTAAGATTACCTCTTGTTGTTAATAGATGTGAAGTTCGACTAATATTTGATTTTTCTTTTTTATTCTTTTCCCTTTTTTTTTCTTTTTATCTTTATTTTTTTAACTGAAAAACTACATGCCTTATATTCAACCAATTATTATGGTGATTATAGTTTAAGAAATCATCTTGTGTTTACTTTAAGTTTTTCCATCTTATGACAGTTTTTCTATGACGTAAGAAGGCAATAAGGTGTTTTTATTTTATTGGACAAAACATAAATAAAATTAAAAAATATATGGTCAGACAGAATTTACTTGTATGATGTGTTTTATGTTGCATCAATTCGTAAATTCAAAACGTTTCTGTAATTTTCTTTCACTGAAAGTAAACGTATAAAGTCTAAAAACTCCAATAATCAATTTCTGGCAATTCAAACAAAAGGAACACTGACTTATTATCTGTTAATCACCTCAACAGGTCAAGAAGGAGACATTATTGGAACCCTCAGAAATTGATCCTTTCCGGAACCATGCAAACCAAATGGCAGCATTGGATTATTACGTGTCAATAGAGAGTGATATATTTGTACCGTCGTACGAAGGGAACATGGCTAAACTGGTTGAAGGCAACAGAAGGTGCATAAAGTTGTTACATGAAAAGTGTTAAGATTGAAATGGTTAACTGTTTTTACCATATATTATCAATAACATGGTTAATTAAAAATTATTGATTAACTTTGTTATGGTTTCAGTTTACTTGGGATTCAAGAAGACAATTCTTTTAAACAGAAAACTTTTGGTTAATCTCATAGACCAGTACAAAAATGGGACCATAAGCTGGAACCAGTTCTCCACGTCAGTGAATACATATGACTTTCAAACACATGTGCATAAGAAACAGATGCACAAAACTTTAACTTAAACACATCAGCCTGCTAGCAACATAAGCATATGAGATAATTAACGCAATATTTAATCATCTTTGTTATCATCAAAACTTCTAACTTACTGTTAATAATCTTACACTTTTTATGATAACTTATAATTTTTGAATTGATTATTCATTATTACAAATATATAAGATAAAGATAAAATACATGTATAAGACTAGATAAGCATAACATGTATGTATGACAGTTCATAGAATATGAGGAAAGTTATCAGAGTATGTAATAGATTATATATATATGAATAATACATGTCCTCTCCCAAATAGTCTCGTAGTGATATTATATAAATAGTATTTAAAGTATATGTTATTATCATTCAAAGAATAATTTGAATATTTTATCATTAGAGTACTTTCTAATATTTGAGAATTACTTGTATAAAGTATTTTATTTACTTTAGAGATTATTAATTTAAGTGAGAGAAGACAGTAACCTTTAGGATGAATTCTCACAATAAGAAACAAGATGTTTCTAATACGTTGGAACAAGCTCCCAAAATTGTTAAGGGAAGAAAATAAAACAAAACCCTAAGAGAAAAATAGCCTGTTTGCACAAACTAGAAAGATTTTAAGTTCTAAAAATATATCATAAAAATACCTTTTTTTTCAAACACTCTCCAAATGAATTCAAAATAAACGTGTGTATATACCATAACATTTCCAAACAAAAGCTCAATAATACTGAATAGCTATGATATAATATGTATCATACAGCTAAAATAGATGGCATGCCCCACTACAGCAGAAGCTTCAATATCTCCACAAATGGTTGTTTCAAGTTTTATATGGTTCTAATTAACCATTAAGAAGTCAAACATATGGGGAAGGATGTACAGTAGCCACAAGGGATATGCTGCGCCAGGAACAGGTAAGAAATCTGGATGTACGTGGATACTCATGAAGATGCTACATCACTTGTATGTTTTCATTCGTTTTTGTGTTTGATCCGAGTCTTCTCCACTGCCTGCATCTCTAAAATGTGCAATTGTTTGATTACTTGAAGGAGGGTTGTCATGATTCTGCATAAAACAAATAAGAAAGGATCAGCATACACACCAATAAGAAAGGAGGTTATAAAAGTCTCAAAACTAATTTTAATTATGAATTAAAGATACTAAAATCATAATTTCAATTATTCTAATGGTTGAAATTCTAGAATCTAAAATTCAGACTTCAATAAAATATTTGTCAAATGAATCCCATAATTTCATCCAAAATATTAATTTTGTAAGACACGATGTTTTCCATATTTTTCTAGTGTCAGGGACAAATTATGATATCCCTGTCTACAACATTTTCATATACATTAATAGTGCATCAAAATCTTCCTAGACAACTTGCAATAAGATACAACAATCAGTAGAGACACCATGCCATTATATACCTTGGGAGAAGAGGTCCCACAGCTTAATCTTTTGTTTGCTCGTTTCCCAAGATTAATCTGAACTGAGATGCTTGCTTGTGACAGATCTAAACCGGCACTTTGTAATGCCTGAGTTAGATTATTCAATAACCTGCTTTTCAAATATGGTTTAAAACTTGATCACAGAGACTTTAATTCTAAACGTTTGAAGAAGCATCTAGAGGATCCAAAATAGTACGACTGGAACTTAACAGGAGTAATGATATTAGAAATTTAGAATTAATGACTTCAGCTTGTACTCATACTCAAGACAATTAGAAATCTTTACAACACTGTAAGAAAAATCACGGTAAAAATGACCATCAACTTTTACAGATGCCAATGCATTTGAGTTCTTATAACCTGAATAACTGTTGTTTTCTGAACAAACACATTCATGCTTTAAAGACAAGCTGTCCAACATTTTGATGATGGTTATGATGAATATATACACAATACAGTGACCAAGCAACTAAATTCAGCAGCACTCATCAAAATGGGGGGAACAAACGCAAATTAGCAAATTACTTTGGGGTTACTATTGGTCCTGGAATGTTCCCTTTTCCCTTTTCTATATTTTCGTTCATAAAAGCAAAGACCCATCTGTTCGGTAATCTCTTAGTCCCCTCAATCATGATAAAGAAAGCCACAGCTCAGATTTTCTCCTCCATGATCATGCACAAGTGAAATAGAGAATAAAATCTAACAAGTTGGGTACACGAAATCAACATGCATATAGCCTTGCAATTGTCAAATATGATAACATTATCTAGGTATGTGCAAAAACGTAATATGGACAAGAATTAGATTATAACTCAAACAATGAAAAGCGATTTATAAATAGAAAATTCAAAAGAAAAATCAGGCATGAAGAACTTTTAAAACCATAACAACAAGAAAGTTCTTTTCAAAATAAGTGTACCAAACATCTATATCAACAAAACCGTACAATTTTACAGAAATAATAATAATAAATACAATAACAACAGAAATAAATTTTAAGCTATTACCCACCCTTGGGAGTATACACTTGAGATGCTAATTGTCCCTCCTTCAACCGTTAGTTCATCCTGCTGATTCTGTGGTTCACTAGTTGTTGGGCATTCAGTTGATTGTGCATCAGAAACAGTTCCCTGAAGAGGATGTGCAAGTGCACCATCACTTCTGACAGGAACGGACATGTTTGCATGCATAGGCAACGGAAGAGGTATTCCCTTGCTCACTAAATCAGGTTGCCTCTCTGCTGTCTTGTTCACAATATCCCTGCTTTGATCAGGATCTATTGTGTTTTGTGTGCCACTAAGCATAGTTGGAGAAATACTAATATTGCTTTCATCAAACTTTCCAGGAAAAGGTGATAGAGTACCCAAACCATTCTTTATAGCTGTAGGTTGACCGGAGAAGCTTTGGACACGCCAGTGACTATTTCTCTGTATTATTACAGTAAGCAATAAACATCTCCATTAAGACTTCTAAGAGAAGAAAATGAGAACCGAAAAAAAAAAAAAAAACTTTTTTGAAGTTAAAAATCTAAAATTGGAGAGGCTAATACGAAAGAGCTTCCACAAATCAGTTTACAGAAAAATTAGTCCTTACATTTTTTTCTCCTAGAAGTACATGACTCTATATTATCAGTTATGTACCTAATTTAATAAGTCAGCCAAACAAACTTCATGACAATGGAGGAACCTTCTATGACAAAGAAAAACATTAGCAACACACTTTCTAACTGTTCTCTTGAACACACATTATTATTGAATGAAATTTATTGGAAATCAGAAATTTTCATAGGCCTCACTTCTTATTAATGAGTCTTCCACCTATTTTTGTAGTTTTAAACAAATTTTAACCAATAATAAAATGTGTTAGAAGGAGTGGGTTAGAAATTGTTTTGCTAGAACTCCTCTATGATAAAGCACTACTCATTGAATTTTGGTTTGAACCTAACCAAACCCAAAAACTTACACACTATTCATAGAATTTGGGTTGGCCCCCTCACCAATACACACTATTTCGGCTATATGATCTCCGGCCTCAGAGAACATCTTGAGACTGAGGTTTTGCAGGTCTGTTTACAAGTGGCTAATTTGAAAGATGACTTGAAAGGTTCAACAACAATCATCACATACCATCTTAAAAGTTTGGCTTTGGACCTAACTCATCTCCAAAAGCTAGCTCATGAGGTGCGAATTGTCTCTCACTAATTTACACTACTTTGGTTGTATAATAAATCAAATAATTGTTATCGATTTGGCAAATAACGCATAAAAACTAGAAATTTAAACTAAAGTTGAGACAAATATAATCAGCAATTATTTAAAAATAAAGATAACGTTGATTTTCTATTTCACTATATATCCCAATTCTTTAAGTTTCATCGATAATTTTCTTTACATCCTGGTACTCAATTGTCAGCATATTTGCCATAATGGTTTTGTAAACTTCATGTCAGCCATTTTTACAAGCTAAAAAAGCATTTTGATTTTGTTTTGGCTAACCATTATGAACAATAAGGGATTTACAGATAGTTAAAATCAAAAGATCCTAAAACATTATGGTTTTTCTAATTTACCCATGGCATCAACTTTGAAGGCTCTTGACCCCAACCTTGATATGAACCTTCATATTTTTGTACCTTCTCCTGTAAGTACTGAACATACTCAATCACCTGCAAAGAGCACAACAGATTGACAGGTTGTCATATATTCTCAAACCAATTTAAACAATAAAAATATAATTATTTCTCACTTCACAAAATTTACCTCTAACAAAAATGATGCTGTGTCCCTCTTTTGATCACTATGAGGTATGAGATCCCTCAATATCTGGAATCTGGGGGAAAAGGTTACCAATCATCAAAACTCCAACTGAATGCACTAAAATATAGATTTTCAAGATGTTATTGCTCTTTACAACACATTTAAGAAGCCATTCACAATCATGATCTCACCTAGTGGAATAAGGCTATGTTATTGGTGTTGTTGTTGTTGTGCATCAACCATAAAAAATTATTCAATTTTAAACCATAAATTGCAATAATAAGCTATATTTTTGTTGTTGTTTGTTTTCAAGCAACTTACACTAGAACAATGAACGCAGTAGAGCACTGACTTATCAATAAGAGTAGCACACAAGACATACCTCTCATTTATCTTGCTTCTTCTTCGCTGCTCCGTTACAGAATGTTTCGATCTTATCGCACTAGCCTTATCAATGGCTTTTCCATCTGCTATAACAACCAGAACTTTAATTTCATTCAAACATGAACTTGACATCGCAAATGAATCCAATTCTACATTTCATACGCTAAACAAAAGCTTCCCCCAACTAATTAAATTCACCAAATTATAAAAACCTCACAAGAAAGTGTTTCTTTAGAAGCACGCACACATCAGTAGATTTAACACAACCCATAGCATATAAAAAGTAGGGAAACCCAAGAACAGCCACAACCAAGAACGAAACAAAGAACCACCCGACAATTGGATCTAACAAGATCGTAGGAATGACATGTAATAACACAAACATGTTTATCAATGAAAATTAAAGGGGGTACCTTTGTTAGTGTTGGGGGCAGAGGAAGTGCTTTGTTTCTTGGAAGAACCGAAGTCTTCTTCGTCGTACTCGTCCTCTTCCTGATTCCCTTTCCCTGCTCTCATTGTTCTAAGAAAAGGGTATCACTGACCAGTTCTGAATCACGAAAAAGAAGAGAACTTTGGGGGAAACAGGGATACCCAGATGGGGAATTGAGAAAGGGAACGTGGGAGGAGCAGATTGTGAGAAGGGCGTTCGCCGGCGGCGTTGAGGTGGCAGGTGGTTTTTCCGGCGACGGACATGTGTGAGTCAGCAGGTGAGAGAGAAAGAGGGATAGGATGTGGGTGAGCCCATGCGTGTCTCGTGAGCCTTCTTCATTTGACAATAAACCAAACCACTCTCTTCTGTTCTGTCATCTCTTCTCATCAAAATTTTCGGAGTCTTTACCTGAATCATCATAATTACAAAAAAAATATATATATATATATAATTTGGTCCATGTTAGGTATTTAGAAGGTATGCAACTATATTATTATTATTATTATTATTATTATTATTATTATTATTATTATTATTATCTATAACTATATCTATATATATATATAGATATAGATATAGATATAATAAAATTCTTTATTTCATGTACACACTTTACTTTCTAAAAATTTTATAATTTAGTAAAATTATGTTATTTTATTTATCACCTTCTAAATAACCATGAAAACGAATTATTTCTCCCTTTTTAGATTTCATTTTTTTTTCTTTCAAAACAACCTTATTCTTTCACATTCTATTCTATTTGTTCTATGACTTTAAATTCCTTCAATTAACTTTTAACTCAATAAAATAAAATAACGTAATAAAAAAATGACACACAAACATATTAGTACCTACACTTTCACTAATTAATCGTAAATTTAATTGAATTGTGTTAATGTTATTGCAAGCATATTTCCATTTCATTGCGAGATAATAAATATGTTAATTTTTTACCGTAATTTTTAACACTTTCTAAATTAGAAAAGAAAAATATAGTTATACAACATAAATAATAATTTAAGATTTAAAGTTTAAAACTTAAAATAATGTAATTGGTAATAAACAAAAGATTACGGTAGTTAATATGACAAATCATTTAAAGAAAATGAAAGAAAAAATTGAAAAAAAATCAAACAAAAGTGAGTTTTTTTTTTTCTATTTTTCTATCCATTGAATTCATATAAAATCTTAAGATGAAAGACATCTAAGAATAACAAAGTTCCATAAAAGAAATCTCACACAAATGATGGAAACAATTTGACAATATAGCAAGGAAGTCAATGTGAAAATTGAATCAAGAAACTAAGGTCGACAAAGCATTAAAGACTTCTTTTACAAACATTTGGTGAACTATTTTTATGTAAATTTTTTCTCAACTTCTTTTTATATTTTTTTGCTTTTTCAACTCACTTATGATTCGGCCAACTCTTGGAAAAATTGTTTTAATTTTTTTTTCTTGAAATCCAATCTCAAAAGACAATCCAAAACAGAGAATTACATACTTGAATCCTAATGTTCATGGATTTTCAATTTTCCAAAATAGTTTCTTCTTAAATGAACTTTCAAAGCAATATTGAACACTTTAAACTCTAGAAAACTTCAAGAAAGAAACAAGAACTCAAAGAAAGAATAGGATATAGGAATGCAAAATTAATCAAGTATCAATAAAGTAGATAGATATAATAACTTAATTAATGGATGAAACTTCAAACAAAACTCAAGAACATGATGTATATTAACTCTAAACAACTCGACAATGAAGAAAACACAATGATTAAGATGAAAAAACCTTGACCACGGATGGGTTTCAAGCCCACCTTTGAAGAACCACTTCCTTGGTGGTGATGGACATCTCCATGGAAGGGTTGATCCTTCTATCTCTTGATACCACTTGATATGGCTCCTTGAAGGTGTAGGATCTAGACCAACCTAAAAATGAGATGAGATGATAGTTCTTCAGGAGATAGATAACCCAAAGTGGTGCAAAGGAAGACAACATGGAACCGATGCTTGCGACAAAGAGAGAAATCAATGGATTAACAAGTATGAAAACATGAAACTAAAGGAATCGAAATATAAAAATGGAATGAGGAAGAAGATGAATGAACACGTCACCTTCAAGATCAGAAATCTTCAAGGATGAGCGAAGGATGATCCGCCACTTAAGAAAGTTTCTTAAGATAAGAATCAAAGAAAAAGAACTCTAACAATTTCTCAAAGAAATTCTCATTCATTCAACTTGTTTTTGTACAAAAGAGAGGACTCCTATTTATAGCAGTCATGGACATCCCAAAGGTCACAAGTTTAACAAAAGATTAATAAAGTTAGCTATACTTAAGTATAACTAATCTCTTAAAAATGTAAAAGGTGGTTTGGAAGGTGCATGCATTTACAAAGGATGGTTTTCAAGAATTTATGAAGGGTCATGGGTGGTTTTGAAAGTTATGATAGAAGTTGCATTTAGTTAGAAGAGGCATTATTTCCATGCCAATTCAATGGTGAAATTGATGCATACATCTGCTGGTTGAAAACAATCATGCACAGATTTGGAATGAAGAAGAAATAGCACCTGACCCTTGTCACGAGAAATTTATGTCACCCACGAAGTTTACCCTTTCTCACATTCTTTGACCTTTCAACACCTTTTATACGATGGTTGTAGCAACTCTTCATTATCAATTTCTAACCACAAAGTTGGACCATTGATGAAACTAGTTTTGAATTCATAACCCACTGATAAACATCCCTAGAGTAGTACATGTGCACATAATGTTCTAGCTCTCTGTTAATATTGCTAAGAATCTCACATGATTCAATATTTGATGAATTGGAAAAAAGTAGAGCCAAGCATGGAAGTTAAAGAAGAAAACTTAGTCTTTGTCTTAGTGGGTGTGAGTGAGTATGATTGAAGGTGAAGGTGAACATGTGCACAACTGAGAAGAAAATCTTTGGCACAGTTAAATCAAACTCAAAATCAAAGGAATTAAACTGAGCAAAAAGTTTTTGAGCTTAATCATTTGAAAATTTCAGTTTTAACAGAAAATAAATCGATTTCACTTTTAAGAAATAAATTGATTCGAGCGTTAAATTTCAAACTGTTTTAACTGCTTTCAAAAATTGTCTTGGGTATCATATGTTTTATATACCTGGACATTCAAAGCGAATACAAAGAAGAGAACAACACAAATAATTGAGTGAAAAACAAGAATAGTGAGAGAGAAAAACAAAGCAGTTTGGTTTTAAAAGATAAAAGAATTGTTCTTGAAGAAATTCAAAGACTTGAGTTTTTACTGTGCCATTGGAGTTCTTCAATGTTATGCACTGATCAACTTTTCTGGAAATTAGGGAGTTTCTACAACTTAAATCTTGAACCTGTGTTGATTCAAGTGTTGCGTAATGATATATATAATTGTAATCTTTTGATTCAAATTCAATATTGGTGATACTATAGGGTTTAGTATTGGTGAATTCTAAAAATTTGAGTTTGCAGGGTGCAAGCTTGAATATTCAGTGGTGTTTTTGATCTTGCAGGGTGTAAGAGGTGTTCTTCATTGTAAGCGTGTACAATTGAGTGTTTTAGTGGAATTTTTCTTGCTAGGATGCAAAGAAATATTGGACATAGCCCTTGAGGAATGGTGAATCAGTATAATTGCTTTGTGTGTTTCTCCTTGACCCTTCTCTCTACATCAGTTTTTGTTTTTGTATATTTCACTCTTTTCTGCGTAGGTTAATTCGTTGTTCATTGAATTAAATCTATTACGCCTGCATAGCATCACAATCTTAAATCTTTGAATAAATTATTTGCTTAATTCATATACAACTTATTATGTGTGAAAGCTTGTCCATTACTGTTTTGCATATCAATTCAATTAGCATTGGTCAAAGTTGTTTGGATCAGAACAATTCGTTAAAAGCTTTTTTGCACAATTGGTTACTGCTTTTGACACTGTGGGTGATTGAATTGTTATCTGCTTTGTCTTAATTCCTAGATTGAATCTGGTGTTACAATTTATTGGTTACTGGTTTGAAAATTTGCTTATTCATTGACTACATTTTAATCCTACTTTGCCTGTTCAAGAACTTTTTGCTTAAAAAATTGACTTTCTTAAAACTGCCAGTTTTTAAACCTATTTATTCACGTTGAAATTGATTGATTTTCTGTGTTGTATCTTAAATCACTGATCTTTGATATTCTTAGAAATTGTTATTTTGCATAAAACGTTTTTCTTGTTTAATAAACTCAACAAATTTGTAAAGTTCAAATCACCCCCTCTTGAATTTGGCCTAAAAGAAATTTCAAATATTATTTATAATAGATACATCATGTCAACAGAAAATCCCACATAAGTCCCATAAGTAGTAATTACAAGTTTTCAATTCAAGATTAACTATAAACTTTTCAATAAAGAGGTTATTTGTAACCTCAAATACTAGTCCATTAGACCAGTTAATAAATCGATTCTCACTTTTGTCATCTTTCTTATTCAATCTTTTAAGGGGTTAGGCATTATATTACTTTATGTACTGTATCTTTTTCTCATATTGAACTAAATCTCTTTATCCATTATTAAATGATTTTATTAGGTTGTTGGTCAATATATCACACTTGACATCGAAATTGAATGCATATTTGCATTGTTCACTCTTACTCTAGTTATACAACCATGGATAAAAAACAATGTTAATTTCCTTAACTAGTCTCAATTACCCTCCCAAGCATATGCGCAAGTTATGTTTGTTGTTCCAATATCAAATTTCTTATCCAATTTCCACCTTTAAATTTCTCTTATATTGTTGTTGAAGACAAAAATAATTCTCATTGTTACAATATATCTATTCCATTAAACTATTAAGACATTGCAAAAAAGCGTAAGATAATATATCAATTACAATCAAATAATGTAATATATAACTTAAAACCAATTTTAATTTCGGTGGAGAACATATTATATTGGTTATTTATCATAATCAATGATTGATTGTGAAAAAAAAAAAGAAAACTAATGACATATGTCTTCTATAAAAGTTGGTTTGTAAAACACATACTACATTTGTTTGATTATAATCATTTATATTCATTAGTTTTACATTGGCTTAGAAAGTACCATCAAACTTATTATATGGTAACATCAAATATTAAGTTTGAAATCAATATAAATACTAATAAATAACTAATGTTAAATATTGTTTTTAGAAAAAGGTATGCATTTTATTTAATTTGACTACACATTGTTAGGAAATTATATTTTCTTTAATTGTGGGCTATATATATAATCATATTAGTTGTTGATCTCCTTAACGTTCGAAAATGTTCAAAATTAAGACAATTTTAATAAAAAATTAAGATATTTTAATGGCACCCCATAATTTCTCGGGTTGTTGGTTTAATGGAAATCGCTTATTGAGAAGTTAAAAAGGAGAAGGGGGAGGTTAAGGGTTGGTCCCCAATATATCAAAATCAAAAACTTTGTGGTCTCTTACCCCATCAAAAGAATCACTCTCAATTCCAACAAGAGGAATAAGGAAGATTTTGATTGAGGAAGATCATAACCATATCAAGTAATCAATTGTCATCCATGGATACAGGTATGTGAGTCTTTTATTAGATTCTGAATCTCAATAATTTAATATGATGGTTGGATTTATCATTCAGAAGATTTATTCTATCAATTGGTATTAGAGCCTTGTTTAAGTTAAATTATTGTGAATAAAGTTTTATCATTAGATTGGATTATGTTGACATTATACCAATTTGGAATTAAAGAATAAACATACATAATTTTGTTTGATGTTTACACCTTTCGTCTTATCTTATATAATTTGTTTTGTGGTGTTGTGCCCTTGTTTCCTGTATGTTGCAATTTTGGTAATTCATATGAATTGCTTATATGATATACATAATAATGCCACTGGTTCATTACCTTGAAAGCATATGTAATATTTTTTTTCGTTATCACGTTGAATACGATTCAATAATCCAGGCCTTTATTTCCATTGTAATATTCATTGCTCTGCAATTTTATATATATATATATATATATGCATATGTAATTTTTTTTATATGATGCTTATTATTTATGTGGATAATAAACGGCCTAAAGGAAGTTTATTGTTTGGCCAAATAATAAACATTGAACCTTAAGTTTATTTATATTTATTTAATTTTTTGTCTAGTTATGCGAGCACTAGTTGGTCCAAAGGAAGATTATTGTTTGACTAATTGATAGAAAATATATGCAATAATAAACAAGTTGCAAATTCTCAAGTTTCCATGTGAACACTTAGTTGGTAAAAAAAAAGGCTTAATGTTTGACAGGATTTATTTTGACAATATTTGATTACTACAATGAGAGTACCACTTACAATTAAATTTTCTATCCAAAGATTAAAAATTAATGTTGTTCCAGGTATCTCAGTATGGATTTTCCCATTATTCTTACTAACAATATTTTGATGGATACAGTTGATGTTGCTTCAGCTACCAATATTTCTGCTCAAGTTAGCAACATCCTTATGCTAAATGGTACAAACTTCAAAGTTTGGAAAGATACCGTAGATATTATCATCGGTTGTATGGATTTGGACAAAACTCTTTGAGAAGACAAACCCATTGCTACTGAAGAAAATGCTAATGAAGCTAAAATAGAAAAATGAGAGCGATCCAATCGAATGAGTGTAATGATGATGAAATGCTCAATTCCTGAAACATTTCGGGACTCTATTACTGAAGATAGCAATGCTAAAAATTTCCTAGAAGACTTTCAACAATTCTTTGCCAAAAATTGAAAAGGCAGAGGCAAGTAAATTTTTGAGCAAACTTGTCTCTATGAGATATAAAGGAAAAGGGACCATAAGGGAGTACATTATGGAAATGTCTCATCTTGCTTCAAAATTGAAAGCACTTAAGTTAGAGTTGTCTGAGGACTTACTCGTGTATTTGATTTTGATTTCTCTTCTTGCACACTTTGGGAAATTCAAAGTGGGTTATAATACTCTAAAGGATACTTGCTCCTTGAATGAGCTTATATCTCACTGTGTGCAAGAGGAAGAGAGGTTACAGCGAGAACATAAAGAAAGTGCTCATGGCTTCGTCCTATGAACGTAAAAGAAACATGAGGCTACTACAGTTACACCTTCTTAGTAGAAAAAGACAAAGAGACAAAATGAGATTTTAACATGTTTCTTTTGCAAGAAGACATGACACATAAAAAAGGATTTTGCCAAATATGCCGCTTGGCATGCAAAGAAGGGTATGATTCTTGTTTTTTGCTTGTTCTGAAGTTAATTTAAGTTTTGCACCTATGTACACATGGTGGGTAGATTCTGCTGTTACTACTCATATAAGTGTTATTATGCAGGGTTACCTGTGGAGCCGACCACCAAGTGATGCTGAAAGATTCATTTATGTGGCGGATAACAATAAAGTTGCAGTAGAAGCTGTAGGAACATTCCGATTATGTTTTAAAACTCGATTACTTTTGGATTTATTTGAAACATTTTACGTACCGTCTTTTAGATGGAATTTAATTTTTGTTTCTCGTTTGGAAAAATCTGGTTATCATTGTTCTTTTATAAATAATAAAGTTAGTCTTTTCCAAAACTCAAATGTTATTTGTTCTGATTTTTTAATTGATAATTTGTATAGCCACATGAAAGAAAACTGGACTTAAGGACAGTTAACTGCTATTTTGTTGGTTATGTTGAACGCTCATGAGGATACAAGTTTTATGATCCTACATTAAGATCAATTTTTGAAACGAGAAATGCAATATTTCTCTAGAATGTTGAGTTTGAAGGAGAAGAAAACATTAGAAATGTTTTTTTATGAGGAATCAATTATTGATAATGATCAGGTATTCATACCTATTGTTATTTAGGACACATTTATAGAACAAGACAACAATGAGAATCCTCCTCAAATACAACCTATAGAACAAACTCAACAACCTCAAGAAGTATATTAAGAAGATCTAACAGAGAAAGGAGAAGTGCTATTTCAGATGAATACCTTGTGTACCTCCAAGAACATGAGGATGAAATTAGTTTAATAGAAGATGACCCAATCAACTTTTTTCATGCCATGAAAAGTTCTAATTCTCAAAAGTGGATTGATGCCATGGAGGTTGAGATTAAGTCTATGAGAGGCAATGACGTTTGGGATCTAGTAGAATTACCTGAAGGTGTGAAACCCGTTGGTTGCAATTGGATATTTAAAACCAAAAGGGATTCTATGGGTAATATCGAAAGATATAAAACTCATCTAGTTGCTAAGGGTTTTACTCAAAGGAAAGACATAGATTATAAAGAAACTTTTTCTCTAGTATCTTCAAAAAATTCTTTTAGAACAATAATGACATTAGTTGCTCATTTTGATTTAGAGTTACATCATATGGATGTTAAGACGACATTTCTTAGTGGAGACATTGATGAGACAATTTATATGGTGCAACCAAAAAACTTTGTGTCAGGTAATCCAAAATCTATGGTCTGCAAATTAAAGAAATCCATCTACGGTCTCAAACAAGCTTCCAGTCAATGGCATCACAAGTTTCATCAAGTTATTACCTCATATGGCTTTGAGGCAAATATGGTTGGTGATTGTGTATACTACAAGTGCAGTGGGAGTAAATATGTATTCCTAATCTTATATGTCGATGATATACTACTTGCGAGCAATGATATAGGTTTGTTACATAAACCAAGAAATTTTTGTCGAACAAATTCGAAATGAAAGATCTTGGTGATGCTTCTTTTGTATTAGGAATCCAAATATTAAGAGATCGTTCTTGAGGTATTCTTGGATTATCACAGAAGAACTATATCGATAAAGTCTTAAATAGATAGGCACGGGAAGTAGTAGACTGGTCGACACACCCGTGGCTAAAAGAGACAAGTTTAATCTCAAACAGTGCCCCAAAAATGATCTTGAAAGGATAATAATGCATGATAAACCGTATGAATCAGCAATATGGAGCTTAATGTATGTTGAAGTCTGCACACGTCCTAATATATCATTTATAATGGGAGTTTTAGGCAGATACTTGAGCAATCCAAGCATGGATCATTGGACAACAACTAAGCGCGTGACGCATTATTTGAAGAGAACAAAAGATTACATGCTCACTTATCGGAGATCAGAAAGTTTAAAGATCATTGGGTTCTCTGACTTTGATTTTGTGGGATGCCAAGATAGTAAACACTCTACATCAGGCTACATCTTTATGTTGGCTGAAGGAGTTATCTCATGGAAGTCTGCTAAATAGACTCTTGTGACTTCTTTGACAATGGCAGCAGAGTTCATGGCTTGCTATGAGGCATCTAACCATGGCATATGGTTGCGAAACTTTGTCACCAGGCTTCGTGTGGTAGATGACATTGAAAAGCCATTGAAGATTTATTGTGATAATAATTTAGTAGTGCTTTACTCCAACAACAACAAAAGCTCAACAAAGTCAAAACATATTGATATTAAATTTTTGGTTGTTAAGGAGAGTTCAAGAAAAATAGATTTCTATAGAACATATAGGAACAAAGTCTATGCTAACAGACCCATTAACCAAAGGATTGATCCCTAAAGTCTTTCATGAGCATATTGCTGCTCATATGGGTATCACTGTTGATGATAACTTGGTTTAGTGGGTTTTTCGTATGCTTTATATGTTTTATGTCAGACATTATATTATTTAATTTTCTACAGAATAAAAGATAATGATTTACATTATGTTGTTTGCAATGTTAATATTGCAAATTTTTGGGTAGATCTTAATGAAGATTTTAAAGTTGGACCAATTGGAAATAAACACGTGTGAAATCAAGTTTTATGTGATTTCCATGTTACTCATTTAAACTTGACCTATGTCGCTGATATATCAATATGGTAATCATCGTGGTTCAGTTGCGAATTTAATGTGATGAAAGTTGCGGTAATTCCATTATTGTTTTATGAAATGGACCAGATTGTTTAAGTAGTTAAGGACAAATAGCATTCAGTATGTGCACTTATAGTTTATTTTGTGATATGATTATTTCAGGACATTATATATAGCCCAAGTGGGAGAATGTTAGCAAATTATATTTCCTTTAATTGTGGGCTATATATATAATCATATTAGCTGTTGATCTCCTTAAAGTTCCAAAATATTCGAAATTAAGACAATTTTAATGAAAAATTAAGATAATTTTAATGACACCTCCTAATTTCTCGGGTTGTTGGTTTAATGGGAACCACTTGTTGAGAAGTTAAAAAGGAAAAGGAGGAGGTTAAGGGTTGAACCCCAATATATCAAATCAGAAACTTTGTGATCTCTTACCCTATCAAAAGAGTCACTCTCAAGTCCAGCAAGAGAAATAAGGAAGATTTTGATTGAGGAAGATCATAATCATATCAAGTAATCAATTGTCATCTATAAATACAGACACATGACTCTTCTATTGGATTCTGACTCTCAATAATTTAATATGATAACTTGATTTATCATTCAAAAGATTTATTCTATCACACATTGTTATCTCAAATATTGTCACTTCAATGAATTTGCCGAAGTCACTACTTCCACGTCTACATTTAACAACACCGTTAACCAATTTTAAACAAAATTTCATACACCTTTACTTATTACATGAAAACTAGTCATTTTTTATTGTATTAAAAATGAAATTTTATAATGTTTGTTGTAATAAAAATATATTCAACCTTTTTCTTAAATAATGAATAGATGTTATTCTAATTTCTTATTACTTTTTTATATATGTGTTTTCTATTTCTAAATTATAAAAGAAAACTTTAATCAATAAAAATATATTATTTTAAAAAAAAAATACTTATCTCATGTAAATCTCGTCGTGTTTTGAATATAATGTTTTCGTTGGAGAAATCTAAGGAGGGATTGAGATTGACTTTGGTGAGCAAATATTGGTACTTCTTTCTAGTATAGTTGAGCATAGGCGGATATTGGCTAGCTTCAATATGGTTCTTCCTTATACTAAATTCAGGTAAGTTCATTTTTCTTTGTCCGTCGGGCAGTGCATTTACCGTATTTGATGAAAGTTTACACCATGCCTTGTCCTAGCTAGCTTCAATAGCAAGAATTATTGTTAAAATTTATTTTTAGAAAATTATATCTTGACACCACTATTTATTAATTATACTTATCTAACATTTGTTTTATTTAATAAAATATTATATAATAATAAAATAATAATTTATTTTAATATTAAATAATTATATTTTATTGTGTACCGTGTCAAAATATCAACACTTTTATTTTTACAACCTAAATGATACTTATGGAAGGGCTTGTACATCACTCGATCCACTTGTTGCAAAGAAATATGGCTAAGTCATCATCCAAACAATTTTTGAATAAGTCAATTATTATTTTATCTCTTAAAAGTTCTAATATAAACAAGTACTTTCAAATATCAAACACTGTACTTTGAAAGTCTTAATAAAACAGTAGAAAGAAATCATCTTTTTTATTGAGTTGTGAATTCTTTGAAAATGATGAAGACTATCCTATGTTAAAATTAAGAATAGTCTTTATGAGCTTTTGCATTTTTGTAAATAAAACTAAGTGACATATTTTTCTGAATAATCAAAAATCAATTAGATTAAAAGTAAATTTTCAGCAATGCAGCAATGTTTTTGGAATGTTCTTGTAATGCAGCAATGTTTTTGGAATGTTCTTGTTATGAATGTGTAAGTCTCACATTGAGTAGACATGAAAAAATTGAACAACATATAAGAAAAAAGATTCACAAACTAGTAAATTAAGATCTTGGATTAAAAGTGAAGTCAATTCCTTATATAGATCTGACTCATGTGTCATTGTACTTGACATTTCCATGCTGCCACCCTCTATAACCATAATCTAATACAATTAGGAAAACTTTAAAGTCATTGATCCTCATAGCTTTGTATCTAAGCCACAACCATCATTTGAGCTGGGTCAAAGAAAAATTTTCCTCCACATTCATTTTCTCATTCTTAAATACTACCTTATTCTTATAGTTTGCGACTTCGCAAATAGTCACTAGTAGAAAAAAACACATTTCAAGATGAGATATCATTGCGGTTAAAAATGAACTGCAATTAAAAACAATGCGGTGACATTTTTTAAATTAAGTATAATTATACCAGCGCGGTTGAGGCGAGAACCACGATGGTAAGCCACAAATAATTTAATATTGAAAACTGCAAGGAGATACCAACGCGGTTCAGGAAACAACCGCGTTGGTATCTGCAAAACAATTTTTAATTTATTTTGCAGGAGGATACAAATGCGGTTCCCACTAACAACCGTGTTTGTATCCCCTTTTTATAAGGCTCCCATTCTTCCCCACTCGCGTGCCCTCTGTTCAACTCTTCCCCTTTGCTTCTTCTTCTTCTTCCTCGCGTGCCCTCGCAGTGCCTTTTCTTCTTCTTCTTCTTCCTCTCTCGCAGTGTCATTCGCAATGCCCTCTCCCCCTCCCTCGCAGCAACCTCTCTCTCGTCTCTCTCTCTCTCTCTTTTCGCGGTTTTGCTTTCGCGGCCACCACAACCATGTTGAGGTGCTTCCGCGGCCACCACCACCACCACCACTCAGACCTCCATCACAACATCTCTCTCTCTCTCTTTGACATTTTCTTCTTCTACCGCCACGACGCCTACCACCACTAAAGGCTATCTCTTTCTCTGCCTTTATTCAATTTTTTTCTATTTGACTTGATTTTATATTTTCAGGTCTCTACCATTGTTGTGTAGACTCTTCTCCATCATAGTCATGCACACGCTGTCATTGTCTTTACTTTTCAGGTTTGTCCACTCAATGTTTCTATTTAATTAATTTACTTTGTTGGTGCTTTATATTAGTTTGTACACTAGGATGATGTTAGAGAGACCTAGATTATAACACTGTGATTGTATCGTGTTTATCATGATGAGTTGGTATTGAGTCCGGGGATGTTCGATCCCCGATATTTTATGTTTTGTTTAATATTTATGTTTATCATGACGTGTTGGTATTGAGTCCGGGGATGTTCGATCTCCAGCATTTTATGTTTTGTCTAATTGTTATGTTTATCATGACGTGTTGGTATTGAGTCCGGGGATGTTCGATCCCCGACATTTTATGTTTTGTTTAAGATTTATGTTTATCATAACGTGTTGGTACTGAGTTCGGAAATGTTCGATCCTCGACATTTTATGTTTTCTATTATGTGTGGGTATGAGTTTGGGGATGTTCGATCCCCGACAATTTTAGGTTTCATTTGTGTTTTGTTTAATATGTATGATGTCTTTTTTGAACGTAGTCATGGATCGAAGTTTGATAACTGCAAGTCGAATCAGTGGTGAGTATGAGAACAGTGTTGAAGAGTTTATACAATTTGCTAAGAGGAACGAAGTAGGAGTAAATAACAAATATTATTGTCCTTGTGTGAATTGTGTAAATGTGATAAGACAAGATATTGAGTTGATACGAGAGCATGTTCTGTGTGATGGTTTCTTGAAGAGCTATACAATATAGACTTGGCATAGTGAAGTTTTGGAGCAATATTCTAGCAAATCTACAACTGAATGTGAATATTCTAATGTATATTCTGAGGATTGCATGGAAGACATGATTCATGATATTGGAGAAGATAGTTTCCACCAAGCACATGTGTATCATTGAAAGATGATTCAGTATTCAGTCACAGAATTGTATCCCGGTTGTTCTACTTTTTCCCGCTTGTCAACAGTGATCTGGTTCTGTTAACTGCATAAGAAGCCAAGTAATGACATCAAACAAGTGGTACAAGGGTACGATTTAATTTACCTTATAAAATATTTATCTTGTTTGTACAATATGCAAGTTATTACTAATCATCTCTGATTTTTTAGTGCAATTCATGTTATTAATGTACTTGCGGTACATTTATATCCTCATCCCATACCCTATGTTGGGTGCAGCCTAAGGTATTTTTATTCTTAATTGAACCTATTAAATTCGTTGTAGACTTGTCTAATGAATTAACTTTGATGAAATTGTAGTGTAACGAACAAAAAGGAAGTTGAGAATGTGGCTACTACGTCATGCATTGGATGAAGACCATAGTCCAAGCCCATATTAGCGACTCTTGGGAACATGTATTAAAGTGTTCAAATTAGATAAAATTATGATGAGCATATGATGATAACTACTAACACAATTATTCTATTTCAGATGTTTATAGATCCAGACCCAATTGAACACAAGTACATAGAAGATATTCAGACAGAATGGGCAACTTACTTCATTGAGAAGAGAAATGAAATCTTATAGTAAACTGGTAGTAAGTTATAGTATATTGTAATAAGTTCCTAGTATAATGTATAGTAATATTTGTCTAAGTTGTAGTATATTATAACAACTTTCTACTGTATGCATATATAGACTTATATAATGTTTGTGTCAATATTTAGAATTCTTGTGTTTGTGGAAACTTGAATTTTGAATTAAGTATGTGTTGTATTGGAGATATTAGATTTTGAATTTTGAATTGAGTATGTGTTGAATTGGAGATATTGAATTTTGGATTTTGGTTTTGGTAGCACCAAATGAATTTTGGCAGCAATTGAATTTTGGTATTGGGCAGCAGCGAATAGCTACTGCCATTTAAAAAAAAAAATGGCACATACCGGGTTCCCTCTACAACCGTGTTGGTATGTGTTAGTTTTTGTTATTTTTGCACAATCTGAGCCATTTTCTAACGCGGTTTCTGAAGAACCGCGGTGGTGTGTTATACTTTCCATCACGGTTGTACAACCGTGTTTGTATCTTCAGTACTTTTTATCGCGGTTGGACAACCGTGCTTGTAAACCTTATACAACCGCGATTAAATGTGTTTTTTCTACTAGTGAGTGAATATCCACATTCTTTTCCAAAACAAATTTTAATCACTACTAAGTCTTATGATACTAATGTTTTGGAGGTAGTTATGCAGTATGTCGTGATAGCAGGGGATGCAGTACCAAAACTAAGTGACATAATAACCCTAAACAAAATACATAGGTGATTTTTCTCGATCGAGATCATTAACACATTATAAAACTTGAATCGAGATTATTAACACATTGTTGCTCCGGATTGTTCAATATCTCCTTTAGATTTTAGAGAAGCAATACTAACAATGACGGCCAATAGGAAGTCAAAGAGGGAGATATGTTAGAGAATCATATAAATAGGAGCAAAGTGCATACTGCATATATAAGGAAACACAAAAAGCAGCTAATTAAATAACCAAAGTCATACTCTGAGGATTGAAGGGAGATTAAAATTCAAATAAACTGGGCATGATGAACTCTAGAGGACAATGGTGTAGCGACATGACAACACCTTTGATCGTGATTCATGTGGACCCCTGAAAATCTAGCCAAGCAAGTGGCATAATTGAAAAGTTAATAAAATTATGATGATATTTGTAACAGTAGGAAAACCTATTAAGTCCCACGTGATCAGACATAACGGGGGCCCAAAAAGGGCTGTGAAGGGTTGTTCAAGCATTCAAATACACAACTACCAAGCATAAAAGACGTTCATAATTAAGGTCTAGGTTTTAGAGACCACAGAATAATGAAACCAGAGGATAATGTTGTCGATTCTGTTGTACAAGTAATTTGCATGGCTCGCATGGAAGCCACGGAGTTAGGATTTTTGGACAGAAACTCGTTATTGATGAGAGGTCAAGTACCTAAACTCAAGCACCATTTGTTTCAATTTATAGTGATTTCACCTCAAAGGAATAGTCCAATATCTGAAGCATGCGGTTTATACCTGATAGAAACTCAGTGTAAATTCGTATATGATGAGATTATGGACTCTCGTTTGTTATAGTGAAAGTGCATCATGTACTAAAGCGCGAGTGAAGATATATGAATATTGCTTGAACTTTGCAACTTTGGTTAAAATGCTTTAAATGTTGTTGTACCTTAAAGGAATGTAGCATGGCACAAATCATTCCTTTTCAAGTATCATTTGGATGTGATAGGAAATGACTTTCACTCCATCATCTTTTTACTTTAAGAAACACTCGACTAGTCCACACATAGATAATTTTTGGCAAAACATAAAAAGACAACGATTTTATAGGTGTAATTCAAAGTATTACCAAAAACCATGTTTAATAAATTGTTAATTATTTTTACCAAATTTTTTTAAGCTTTGCCTTTAGGATATGTGAGCTAAACATTAAAACTGTGGCCTGGTATAAACTAAAAAGAAATCCAATTTCTTTTAGAGAAACAGAATTCCTCTCCTAAATAATTTGTGGGAAAAGAATTTGCTTCCCTCTCTGGTACATGTTCTCAACATCTCAACACCATCTATTTTTAGCAATTTTTTCAGTCTGGTCCTACGACTTCATGACTTCATGATTTCATGAGGACAATGAATTTGATCAAGATTCAACACATTTACTTAGAGGGTCTATGACATAATGACTTATATATTAAAAGAATAATAATTATAATAAAATTTTTGTAGTTTGTTTTGAACCAATATCTTAAGTTTTTTTTTTTTGTCTCAATTAACCACAAAGACATTTTATTTATTTTTTATATGATTTTTAGTACTTCATAACTAATTTGTATAATTTCATTTAGATATGAATGAGAAGACAGATTTTGAATGTCATTTTTTTTTTTAAATGTGAGATATCCTCTATCAGGATTCTTCTTTCAATTATTTGATCTTATAAAGAATTTACTAAAATTCTTGTAGCTATCCTAAAGGTTTATTAAACATACAATTCTTTATGGTGTCCAACCTTTTTCTTACTCAATTCTAATCTTTGTTAATTCCTTTTTTCACATTGCTAATTTTCAGAACGTGTCCAAATTTTCTTATTTTCATATCTCATGTCTTAGTAATCCTTTTTCTATGATTTCTATGTCTAAATTGAGTTTTAAAGTGTCATATTTTCTCTCGTAGTTTCGTTGCAATCGAAACACTATAAGCTGGGATACATAACAATTTTAATAATACGTTTCTAATTGAAAATTATGCACAGAGTCACATCATTTGGTAATAGCAAGATTGGTCATCATTTGTTCTTTCTCTAATGTGTTAATTTTCTTCAATTCTGGTTAAGTACTCTATTTCTGTTCTTAGTGTTCATCATATGTTCATCATATTTTAATAATTTCAATTCTTTCAATCCATGTGATTTGGGCTAAGTTGTTTTTAAGTGTTAAATATATGCTCGTTTTATTAGAATTTTTGTCTAGTTTTATTAGAATTTTTGTCTAGTTTCATTTGTAGTTGTTACAACTTTAATGCTCCATTCCAAAATTACATATTTTCTTTAATATAAGCATGAGTAAAGAAATTTTCTGTGACAAAATAAGTTTTCTAAAACAAAATAAAAAAACAGGAGTTGTATTCCAAAATCAATGCATACCACTTGTTTGATAAAATTCCTAGTATCAACTGTTTTCTATAATCATTGTTTTTCCACAAATTAATCTTTATCTTGCTTGTTTGTTAGTTGTAAAATTGTTCTTTACTAGTTTCAAAATATAAAATTTATCTTCTTAAAAAAATTTCTAAAAATAGTCTATGGAATTCTAAATTCTAAATTGCTGAATTATGAAAACAAAAGGATATTTTAGTCATTTTGCTCAATGACATGGTGCGGATTAAAAAAATATATGATACATAAAGTAATTCTGAAAGCATAGACTTACGGTTTATACGTATTAATAAATTATAAAAAAAATTCAAATTATTCAATTTAATTGAACAATTTAAAATTTAATACAAATTATTAAAATTTAACCATTTATACTAAATCTAAAAAAACTAAAACTCTCTCTGTATATAAATAAACAATACTTAATTTAAATAAAAGTATAGTATAACAAAAATATACAATATTATCCAATCATATTATAGTTTATCTTATTTCTACACTTTTTCCATCAATCTAAACTATATTTATTTTTTTTATATTTTTTCTAAAATATATTGTACAAAAACTTATAATTTAATCTCTAAAGTTGCAAATAAATTAATAATTAAGTTACTAGGACTAAAATTTGACTATCCTTCTATTTTCAATTTTAATTTTAAATGTTCAATAATTAATTTTAATCTATTATATTCAATTAATTTTAATATTTAAAATTTAAACATCTAATAATACATATTTAATATTACTAAATGAAAACATTCATATATATATATATATATATATATATATATAATTGAGATTCCAAAATAATAACAGTATTAATTTTGAAAACAAAATAAAAGTTTAGATTAATAACTTCAATGAAAAATACTAAACCACAGTCAAATAGGACAAAAATAACCCCTCCCAAAATCCCATAACTTTACATTTGAATCTCTTAAGACTTAACGTAAAAAATTTGTTTTATTATGAAAGCATCTTCATGCATTTTTCACATAATATCCTTTAAAATCGGACGTTAAATCTATGCCATAAATGATCTTGTTTTTCCTCCAATGTAAAAAAAAAAAAAACACATATCTACTTCATTTATAATCCTATGTGACATATCTTTATGTTGGTTCTGATCATGACTTAATATGAAACATGAAACCACTTTGTTTATAAGACCAATATAAAAGAATATTTCTTTTCGTCTCCTTTATTTACGTCGATTCAATATGACATAATTCTCCAAAACAGCCCACATGATAAATCTATTTCGCACTACTGTTTCTCGAAGATATTAGAAATGTTCTTTATTTCACTTTTATATTTTGAGATATTTGATATATTATTTCGGGAACCCAACGTTAAACCATGTTTATGAAATAACTGCACATATATATGTACAACTTTACAATAAAATCAAAGACGAATGTAAAAAAAAAAAAAAAAAAAAAAAAATAAAAAAAAAAAAAAAAAAAAAAAAAATTGAGTGAATTTTACACCCAAAATTAAGAAACAAACTAACTGAAGTTTATTTTATGAGCTGAAGAGAAATGCTTTGATGCTGCAACAATGGCTGCCTCAGCTGTTTTAGGTGTGGAATTTGTCTTCACATCTCTGCCACATAATAACCACTTAAAGGGTTTTAATATGAATGAAAACCATTTTTTCTCTTCACTCTTACCACCCATTCTACTACTTCGTGTATGCTCAAACGAACGCTTACAATGCCCAAGTAGAAGAACCAATAATCTTCTCGGATTTAGATGAGTTTACTAATTGATGCATATGCAACTCTTTAATTGACGTTAATATAAGACTAAGTTTCTTGGTGACAAAGCTAAACTTGGCCAACAAGTAATTCATTCAAATTGGTCAATCCATAGATTAAGCCATTTACCCTTTTTCACTTCTATGCTTATATCATCATGAATATAAAAAATGATTTAAGGTCCACCTAAAATAACACTTGTAATTCCTACATAATGGTATCAATTATTGATTACTCGCCAAATAATAATATTTCAGAAAAAAATAAAAAAATTATTTATGTATACTTCTCAGAAATTATTTTTATATTAAAACACATATTTAATCCTACAAATATAACTATATGCTTTTAGTTTCTTCAAAAATAATATTTTCAGTTTTAAATATCTGACATTTCCTAACTATTTTTTTTTTAGTTTTTGTCATTAACTATAGCTACTTTAACACTAAATAAAATATATTAATATAGGTAACAAAGATTTTTTTCTTAAAATTAAGATAGTTAAATTTGGTATGTAATTTAACTAAATAATATATTTATCATTTACTATAAATAAGATTTTTGTATTTTTGTATTTTTTATTTAACAATTTAATTTTTATATTGTATTGTTATTAAAAAATAAAATTTATTTTGACACTTGTAATGTATTACCAATTATTCGTTGTAAGATCCCTAAAATTTATTTATTCTTTAAATAATTATAATATGCAGATAAATTAATAAATATAATATATACATATCACATTCAAAAGTAATTTAAAATATAACTTTTATCATAGGGGTTTTATATCTACGATACAAAACAAAAGTATAAAAAAAATAAGATCACGCGCTTCATCAATCCATGGAGAAATATCAATACCTACCAAATCCTTTCACGTGTAACACATATCATACCAAATTTAAAAACAAAACAAATAACATATCAAAGGAAATGATAAGTTAGAGACTTTAAAATGTAGAATCATAAAGTTTAAATCTTCTATATTAACCAAAATACCACAACTCGTACACTCATCAATCATCTCATACATCACGCTACCATTTTCATTATATATAATAACACATGTTATTCATACATTGAATCACATACAGAGACATTTGAGTCTACTTCCGGAAGACTTGTGCATTGAATAGACGTAAAGGTTTGCACCTACCACACACAACTCCAAACTGTGAATCCACACAACCCCCAAATCAATGATCAACAATCTTGTACGACAAGGTTAGTCTAGCTGAGTCTATTTTGACCAGTTATATTTTAAATTGCAGCCACTCAATCCCAATCTCCTTCGACTCTCAACACCTAGTAATCTTCATTTATGTGATTTCAATATACTAGTAGAGTCTGGATACCTCCTTCTAGACAAATCCTAAGGCAATGCTCAATCCTAGACATCTTAACACAGATATCTCCTTTCTTGAAGATACAATGTCTTGATTACAAATTTTAACATCTCAATATAATACCATACATTATTCGTAATAAAACTAACGCACACTATCAAAACAATTCAAGCTCAGTTTAATAACCAATTTCAGAGGATCCATACAATATTAAACATCAAGTTTCGTCATCCTATCACATACCATGACTCTATCAACATAATATCAACATAAAATTCTTCAATACACCATAACTACTAACTCGTTACAAATAAAGTATAATAATTTAATTTCAAATAATTCAATCACAGGCCATGCAAGAGAAATTTGGAACTTGGTGACCTTGTCATGTTGGGTTGGTTCTCTCCTTGTGAGGTTCAAATTCATTATTTTTGGTGTGTATATGACACATGAAAGGCCCAATATAATGCATCCACATCATAATCAGGGTAAAAGGATAACTCTAAGAGTTTGCAACAGTGTATGCAATCCTAAGAGCATTGGTGTGTGTGGAGAAGTGTGTGAGTAGCCGCTTTGCAAGAGAGAGAGAGAGAGAGAGAGAGAGAGAGAAAGAGAGACAAACACAATTCATAACTACTTCTTGCAGCAACTTGTGTTGGTTGTTTTGAAGATCCAACGCTGAAACCTTGTCTGATTGAACTTCAATTTTTATTGAAGATTCCTCACTCATATTTCTTCAATCTAGACAGTGGGATTGTCTAGTGGAGGTCTGTAGAAGAATCAGAAATTTTGTGGAGATATGTTGTCGTTAGTCTCGTTGTTTCAAAAATCCAAAGGTGAAATCTTCTCCAATTGCTGTAAAATATTTACTAGAGTTTTAGCACTCATAGTAAGTCTATTTGGATGGTCGGATTTGAAATCAGAACTCTAGTTTGTTTCCAAACAATTCATGAACGGTGATAATTTTTCTGGTGATGAGATTCTTGAACTCTTCCTTTAAATTTAAATTTGTTGATATTTTAGGTCATTGTTGGTGACCATTTAAGGACTAGAAAGAGTTGTATTGGTATGCTTTGTGATTGTTTTTCGTGAGACTCATTGTACCTTTGTTTTGGCATTATTGGAGTACTTACCATCCCGTGGGTTTTGACCTCTATTGATAGGCTTTTCCCAAGTTAATTATTGGTGTTGTCTATTCTTCTGTCATTTTCAACTACATATTGGTTTTGTTTGGATTGATTAATTGCATTCAGGGTGTTTCCATATTGTTTTGATAAAAGTGAATCTTATTGCTTCTACTACTTGACTCCATCAACTCCTTTACATCCAGGTCATCTACCCTAAGGTTCTATTGGAAAATAAAACTATTAACTAGTAAAACATACAATTACCTTCCCTTACCTGACTTGAGCAGAGCACTCTTCAAATGAACTCTCAAGCTTTGATTAAAGATCAGACTACGACTATGATCATAAACTAAAAGAGACAATCCTGATGTCTTAAATGTCACATGGAAGCAACTTTTCTAAAGTAGCTAAAAATACTTGAAGATTGACTCAAAGGAAAATGAGCACAAAATTAACTTATTTTGTTCAAAAATTTGATCGGACACTCTTGCTCTACTCGATGTCTAATCTGACACTCTTACTCTACTTGACATCAGAAGTCTACGGATGACTTCCATCAATCTAATGAAGAATGGGGTCAGAGGTTTAGAAACAAGGCAAAGAAACTAAAAAAAAACATATTTTTGGAGAGATGATGATTTTTATAAAATAAAATCAAAATAATTTGGTTTCATATTTATATAAATTTTTTATTTAAACAATAAAATATTCATATATCTTTTTAATAATACCACTTATACTCTAAGTCTATTTTTAAGTTTTTATCCACTACTACTCCATAGCTAATTTCTAGAATATTACATTCATTTTCATATTACAATTTTTAAATGATTTCAAAATCATTTAATTTTTAACGTAGATTCTATTTTTAAAGATAAAAATCATTTGAATAATTATAAAATATTAAAATTATCTGTAATATAAAAACGTAATCATTATTTTTTCTATCTATACACAATTTAAAATTAAGATAGAAATTTATTTATAATATAGTAATATATTTTGTTGCTAATAATCTGTTTAGATATAAATGATAAATATATTCTTATAAAAATAAAGATTATGTGTAAAATTTTATTTAAATAATATTTAAAAAAATAAATTTATTTTATTATTTTATTTGTAAAACTATATTAAATTTTTACTTCATTTAGTTATTCTAATAGAAAATTATAGATTAGGTATCACTATCAATCTTGATATCCCAATTTGACAGCTACCTCAAGCTTAAAAATAATTTTTAATTAATATATAATACTTTTGGTACTGAATTAGTTATAGTTATACTTCAAACATATCTTAGTAAACTATTTTATATTAAGTTTAAATTGTGTAAAAATAGAAATAATAAAAGTAGTGATTTTTTCTATCATATATAGTTTTATTATATTATTATTAGTAATTCTAAAAATACAAATATTTTTACTAGTTTGACTTAAATATGTTTTAATTCTTTAATTCTAAAGTAAAATTATTTTCTTCATATCTGAATTTCAAAAAAAATATAATTTTAGTCCCTCATAACTAATAATGTTACACTCGTTAAATTTAGGTCAAATTTCCTTTTAGTTTCCTAAATTTAGAAGAAAAAAATTCTCTCCAATTTAAAATTGATTTTTTAATCCCTCAAATCTAAAAAGGATTTTTGAATCACTCAAATTTAATTTTTTTGTAAATCCCATAAATTAAAAATATTTTTTACTGTCCAAATTTAAAAGTGATTTTTTAGTTATTTAAATTTTAGCATTATACTTTAGTCCTTTTATTTGGATAACCCATTTTAGTTAATAAATTGCTGTTAAAAAAATCTACGTACTAAGATAAGAAATGAAAAATGATAATTAACGAATCATTTTGTTTTACTTGAAAATAGAACATTATTTTCAAATTAAAGATGTCCCGAATGGTGCTTAGTTATGCAATGAATAAGGTGACTTTGATGTTTCGAATACAACTATCACAGAACAACAATTATCTAAGAAATTAGCATTTTATGGCAGAGTCATACAACCCAAGTAACCTAATTCCTTACTCTAATTCCTTACTCTAGTCCTTTAATTAAGTAGAAAGAAATGGATTGAGTAGGGGAAAAAAAAAATCACTCAGCTTATAAGTCATGAACGGATTTGAAGACCCTAAACGATACATAATTTGAACTCTATATAACTGAAAATCTTGTTTCAAATGAATAACCCACCCCCTTCCCTACTTATAGTTTTTCAAACCGGCATAACTCTAGACAAAATTTACATGATCTTAAAATCAAAATGACTCAAATATGAGATAATTTTGCCAAATACAAATTAAAAAGACTCAAACAAATTTAAAAGTATACAAGAATATGAATATAAGAACTCTTAAAAGTATAAACACGAACATTCAATATGAATTAAATGATTTGAACTTATCAAAAGACAAGAAAACTAAATTAATCAATAAATAAGTTCAAGACAATCAAGAAAATGTATGAACAATGCAAAAATTAGAAAAAAAAATTGAAAAAAAGAGGTACTTAGCTTCTACAATCATAGCTCTGAATACCAAATGATAGAAAACGATATTTCTCTAGTTGTCATCTTTGTGATTTCTTCTTTTAGATAGATGATGAAGGAGTTTTGATGAGCGAAAACATTTTTATAACTTAGAAAAGTTCAATGGATTGATGTGGAATTAGAAACTTGTGAGAATAAAAAGTTAACTAGGAAAGAGTCTAGGTTAAAGAAGGAGACTAACCTAGGGAGAACTCAGAAACAAGTAGAATGGCAAAAAATGGGCAGCATTTCATTATTAATTCCAAGTTGAATTTTACATAGCCAAGCACACCTATTTTATAGAGTGAATTCCTACTCTAACTTATAGAGGAAACTCTCTAACCCTAATTTATATGACAGGCTTCTAACCCTAACTTTGTGACAAGTTTCTCAAACCTAACTTGCACACCAAGGCTCTCATAAGATGATGACACAAGAAGAGAGCTTCTCCCACACCCTAACTTCGCGAGGCTTCAAGGAGAGGTTGTCATGTGACAACTCCTTGAACAACATCCAACATTATTTATGGGCTTCAAGGCCCAACACTTACACTACATGGCCCAAAATACAAGGCCCAAATTCTACTTTGTCCAGATATAAGATCCAAATTATTCTAAACAATTTAGACAATTTAGAGTATTACTCCTTGATGCTCCATTTTCTCCAAAGTGATCTCTTCAAGATTGGATTCGGGTTTCGATAAATGGTTAGAAAAACTATTGATCCATCATCTTTATCCTTTTTATTCTTTAATATCATTTTTATTCTTTGATTAAGTAGGAAGTATTCCATCAGATCACGACATTATGAATTGAAATTAATTTTGTGTTTAAAGCAACACAAAATGATTTTCTTAAGAAAAACTAAGTGGGAATATCAATATTTATGAGGTGCAGAAAAAATTATGGGGTTCAAAAAGAAATCCCATGCCAACAACGCAACTATTTATTGTTATGTTTGGATCCAAAGAAATGTAGTTACGGTGTGTATGGATGTCTTTTACGGTATCACGGCCCATTACGTTATATTTTTCTGCCCCTCCCTTCACATTTCCTTTCCGAACCCCTACTCTTAACCGCACTTCCTTGTCTTCTTTCAACGTTTATGTATCTCTTTATTGTCATTGCATTCGCGTTTATGTATCTCTTTATTGTCATTGTCTTCTCGGGTGAGTTTCCACACTTTCATTGTTTCCTCTGTGTTAATTATATGATTTTATTTTGTGACACTAATATAATGAAAACTAGTTTCTGTTTGTCTAAAATACATAACGGAGGTTGAGTATTTTTGACGAGCTAATAAGTAAAAACAAATTTTCAGGAGTATTTCGATCAAAGACACTTTTTCTTCAAAAATAAAGAAATGGGGTGGAAGATAAAAAAAAAGGTGTGATCACACGCCTTGATATACCAAAATCCTCTCTTTTATTACCGTTTGTTTGGACCCAATCATTTGCTTAACAACAACATTATTATTGCTGATCCCATCCAAAAATAGATTGTAAAATAAAAAGTTGATTTGATTAAAAAGTATTTCGCCCTAACTAAAACTAATAATAATAATAATAATAAATAAATAAATAAAATAAAGGGATATCTCATTTTTTTATTTTCATACAAACAATTTTTTTGAATAAAATATATATACATATACATATATATACGCGCACACACAAGTGGGTACCTAAGCAAATGCGTGAGTCTATACACCTTTCTAGAAACTATCTATTTTATATCACCGATTAATCTATCCTGAAATATAGTACACTAGTGTGAAAAATTTTCTCTTGTTTCATTTCAAATTTCTTATAAAACTCAATACATTAATATTTCATGCAAAATTTCAATTTCCGTCACTATTGATCTCAAAGTTATAATCTCTATGCTTATGTAGGTAAAACTGCACGCATTCCCATCATTGATGCGAACACTCGTCACGAAATTTAGCCATAGCTGACAAGTCAACATGTGCATGTATTTTTCTGCAAATACCATCCAAAAGTCTTTCTCAAGTTTCGCATTGATCCATCAGCTACAACGATCATCTTCAACTATCATTACAATCAATTAACACCCTTTGTCATGAGTCCCACGTTAGAAATTTTGTTGAATTAATTAAGCAAGCTTATTTACAGGATTTTTAAAGTAGATGAATGACAAAAGGGTAAAACCTAATCGTGTTATGACCGATTGTGGATGTTCAAAAGTATCATGAGATGTATACCTAAACTAGAGATAATCATATCTTAAAGTCACCATTCTAAGATATCCTTTATGTGTGACTTATAACACAAGTATTTAAGCACTTTGTCTAGCTCTTTTTTCATTGAACTAAGTTTATATCAATTATTGTGATAGATATCAAAGGATACTGTGATGATTTACAGTTCTAAGAACTTTGTTTGAAATTTAATATTATATAGGTGTGACATGAAAGGTGATAGACATAATGTCTAAAGTGAGCTCCTTAAAATTTTTTTAGGAGGATGTGTGTAATCAGTCTATAGAAAGAGACGTTTCTCTTATCACACTTTTAAAACGAAAAACAAAAAACACTAACAAGAGGTTTTGCTCAATTTTCAAATTTCGAAAATTTGTCAATAAATTTAAGTTTTGCGATATAGTCTTGCTCGTCAACATACATATTAATTACATATATATATATATATATATATATATATATATATATATATATATAT
>Ga0209489_101746_pt1 | contig 44648 bp, 28 predicted proteins | sample SiratrowhiteBW_FD_187527 | JGI IMG/M metagenome (GOLD analysis project Ga0209489, IMG submission 187527) | Root nodule microbial communities of legume samples collected from California, USA - Siratro white BW (SPAdes) (version 2) | ecosystem: Host-associated > Plants > Roots > Nodule | place... | reverse complement strand
TATATATATATATATATATATATATATATATATATATATATATATATATATATACGTGTCCCCGTGTCTTATGATTTTTAATTTAGCCGTATCCACGTGTCTGTGTCGTACCCGTACCCGGGTCCGTATCCAAGCTTCATAGGATACAATAAGCTTTCTAATGTTATCTCTCTTTTATCTAAATTCATCTTTGTTGGCAATCTATCCAACACTACTCTCCAAGTGAAAAATAGTGTTGGTAGTAGAACTTTTAGGCTCCATAGCTCATTAAAAAAAGTGTATATTTTGTGTAATACTTGGGTTTTGTAATGCTTTATATCCTAAACTAACAATATACACCCCTAGTGTAATTAATGCTAACAACTCTTATTCCTTTTCAAATTCCTAAGTTAGTCTTTCTCTTCTCCAACTTAGGTTCCACTTCTAAGTATCAATGTACCATTCTCCTAGATCTCCCACTAAACTTTCCTTACACTATGCAATTAGGTACAATCTAGGAAATGTGTCTTTTAGTGGTTCAAACCCAACTCACATATCTTCCCAACACTTCACTAATTTACCATCACCTAATTCCCATTTTAGTATACTTTCAAACCAGTTTGATTGGGTTCTTTGTCAACGCACTATAGATAGATCTCTCCACCACCAAGACAGTTTTTGATCACGTGAATTTTCATTCATACTTCTCCACAAACCATACCTAGACTTTATTACCTCCTTTCACAGTTTGTATTTTTCCATACCAAGTCTCCATTTCCACTTTACAAACGTGACCATGTTAAATTGCTCTATATCTTTTATGCCTAGATCTCCTTCCTCTATAGATTTGCATGCTTTTTTCCATTTTACCCATGATATTTTCCTTCTCTCACTACCTCGGCCCCATAGGAATTTAGCTTGTATTCTTATTATTTTTTTATAGACAAATTTAAGGGCTTTGTAAAATGAAATATAAATAGTGGCAACACGGATATCACAGATTTTATCAAGCATATACGTCCTGAAAATGATATCACTCTACCTTTCCGTTTTGATAGCCTATTCTTGACTTTATCAAAGATTTCTTTCCAAAATTGTACTCTTTTAAGATTCCCCATTATTTTATTCCTAAGTACTTAAATGGTATAGACACGTGGTTGCTATTAAAAGTCTTAAAGTATTGTAAGAGTGCAACATCCTGATAAATGCTATTTTGTAGTGAAATTGAGTATTTGGTTTGATGAAATTTGCCCACAATGGTATCTAAAAAGGGTATTTATAATGATCTTATAGCTTAAATTGGGAATAATGCAAAACAAAAGGCTAATGCTTATACTTTTTAATAATTAAGATTTGCTATCAACACCTAGTTTTGTCCGGACAAAAAAATATGTGTTTCTAATAATTTTAAAATCATAATTTCAGAATTTTAATCATTTAGTAAACTTTGATTGTTGTTTGTATTCTCTCTTATTAAAAAAATGATGAAATAAAAAAATGTATTTATTGTCTTTCTCTATTTTCTTTTAATAATGGTAGCAAAATAAAAAAATTGTGGTCCTCTCAAGGCTGGCACCTCTTAGATCAGACCCCGCTCCCCTTTCCACATCCCCATAGCCGCTGTTAGCACCCCTAAATCTTCTCTGTGGTACATTTGTTCTGACTCCACCACCCTCTGCACCAAAATCAGGAGCTGCAATGTCTCCTGTACAGTCTCTGAAAAAGCTTATTGGTTCCCCACTATGGCTCTCCTTGTTAACGGTTTTTGGCATTTTACTCACCCAAAAAGAAAAAGAAACAATATAAGAAGCCGGATATGCAAACTAGGGGGGCGGATTCTTTCTCTCGTAACCCACAGAATTATCACCACCTTTGGTTCACTTCTCGTATAAGTCTAAGACCTACAAGTGCAAAGTCCATTGCAGAAAGGAAATTGGAAGGATCAAACTGAAGGAAGAAAAAAAAGGAAGCAGAGAAATTGTCTTCTATAAAGATCGTGAATAGGTATGATTTTCTCCGTTACTAGCTTCTATATGAGTGTATTGTTCCGTTTGGTATCCTTGTTTGTTCCATGATTGGTTGATCTGTGTCATTCTCAATTTTGAATGTAAGTTGTTTGGCTTCAAATCAATAGAGTGAAATTGAATAATGGTAAACATAGGTTATACCTTTAGAAAAATCAAGCCAGGACAGAATGTAACAACAGAGCCTCAACGTGAAACCTTAAGGGTGAACTTAGGTGGAGTGTTTGAATCCTATTACCATCATCAACCTTCACTCATGATTCCATCAAGTCCCTTGTTTCGCCGTAATGTGAGGATGAGCAAAAACCAAAACCAAGGCAAAATTAAAAAAAAAAAAGAACCTCCCTGCCCTCACCTTCGTCTCAAAACCCCAAACCACAACAGAATTGCCATTGTTTCAGCTCACGCGCCACAACCATAGCCACCGTCGTTAACTATTGCCAACTTGCCACCCCCTCCTATATCTTCTCACCTCGAATACGCACAAAACCCACAACAAAAACAACTTCTACCACTAGATCCTTCACCCAATCGCATCGTCGGAACCTCCTGCCACCGTGGGTTGCCGTCGATCTCCTACGCCGCCGCTCGCGCAACTAGGGAAGGTCGTGCCACCACCCTCCGGTGCCGGCAGCATCTCCGTCAAGCCTCGCAACCACCACACCACCACCATCGCCTTATTACACCATATCTATAGTAACATCCTCGACCACCTAAACCTCCTCTCTCAGTCCTAGCCATCATGACCTTCCGCCACTGTTCCTCACCCAAAAACAGCATCAAGCACCCTCCCATTCCTTGCCGTCGATGTTGCCGGAGATCATGGCAACGTCGTTGCCACCCGCCGCACCTCCACCAAAACCCATAGCCATCCAGAACCTCTTCTTCCTTTCGCTTGCGATCCCCCATCGTGCTCGAATGGCGTTTCTCTTTGAACCATTTGTAACTGCCACCGTGATATTTTGGAACCCTAAACTTAGGGTAAAGTGGAGTAAGTGGCATGGTGGTGGGCTTGGCCCGTTTTGGTTTCATGATATCGAGAAGAAAGGTAAAAAAAAAATGCCACATATAAATTGTACAGGGCTGTTTTAGCATTCAAGCAATTGGGCATTCAATTGCCTAATAATAATAATATATAAAATTTTGATTAAAGTGATAAGAGATAGGAAAGCCACGTGGATAACTCTTAAAGAAAGAAAAAGCTCACTAGCTCACTTGTTTTGATGGGCACCGAATAATAGGCTTAATGATCGTAGCGTTTTTTTAAATTTTTTTTAACAAATTTTATATTATATTAAAAATAAATAATATACTAGAGTAAAATATTATTGTTATTATTTGTTTTTTAGTTTCTTTCTTTCTTTTCTTTTGTAGAATTTTATTTAAATAATTTTTAATTAAATATTTAAATAGCTTTATATGTTGCGAGGTTTTATTGAAAATATTTTTTTATTAAATTCTTAAATAATCGTTCGCGTTATGTGGGATTTAATTCAAAAATTTTAATTTTATTTGGGGATATGAAAGGACCGTATGCGTCAATCAATATCCAAAATGAAGTTTAATTTCCGGAAACACTAATTTTTTCTAAAATTAAAAAAAGAATATAAAAATCTCAAAAATTAAAAAAATAGTAAATTCTCAAACAAACAATTTTCAAACCATAGAACTACTTAACCCTGATTCTCCCTCCCCGATGGAGATACGTAGGAGCGAGGTTAAATCTTGTCGGGCTCTTTTCAAAATAATAATTGTTTTGTTTGCTTTTATTTCCTTTTTTCGTGAAAAATAAATATTTCAAAAATTACACTCATTTCTTTCTATTCAGTTAAAGGTACCGTCTTAGGACAGGCGCCGTGGAGGGCTGATACCTTCCCCATACGTAATCGACTCCCGGACTCGCAATCCGGTTTTCGTAAACTAGCCTTATCCTTGTTTTCTTTGTTTTTCCATAGTTTTCCAGAAAATTATGGTGGCGACTCCCCTAATTTTAAAAATTAAAATTAATTATTTTTATCCGTCGTCCAGTCGTGACCCCGGTTGCGACATTTGTGAACGCACAAGAAAGCAAAATGGAAGATGAAACTGGAAGCTAAAAGCTTCAGCGAATTAGGATAGCCCAAACATAAAGGCACCACAAAAAAGAAGGTTACTAGTGAGAAGATGCTCGAGCGTGGGTTACTACTTAGACGAGAACTCAATAACAGAGTGCTGATACAATAACCTAATTTTAGGACAGAGACATAAAAAGAGAGAATCATCCTCAAAAAAGTCCTTTATTTATGGTTTTGTGTGTATTCATGACTACCATGGGCAACTAACTTTTTTACTCTTGGAATTGAATATAATTTTCCATTTTCGTTATATGTGACGTTTTACAGTTTGAGAATACAATTTTTATTTGCAGTTTGTATTTTCACTTTTTGCTTAATGCTTGATCTTATTTCCGTAATAACTTATTGAGTGTGATCTTGGGTATTAACTAGGAAGTAATTCCAAGATCAAGACCTAAGGGAAAATACTTGTCATGTGATACTAGAAATGGATCGCATTGCAACAACTACTGGTACAACCGTGCTTAATGCTGGTTGATGATCAAGGTAGTTGGGGTACTGGTACCTTGCCAGATTAACTTATCAATTCCAATGCATGAGGGATCAACTTGGGTGACATTTATTTATGCAGAAACTGGAAATAATAAATTGTATTGTTAAATGCATGAATAGAATATATAATGAGTGTGGTAAATGAAGTTTAATCCAAAAAACTTTCTAGTTAAAACTGACATATTATTGTTATTTAAAGAATAATTAGATTTCTATTATCAAATATATAGATATCTATTATCAAATATTTGTAACCATATCTATTGTAGTTTTAACACTGTTTTTTATTCAAATTTAAGAATGGTCGTGCAATGTATCCAACATTTTTAAAAATGTTTGTGCAATGTATAAAAAGTTTTGTAAAAGTTACACTCAAATCTTCTTATGATTGACTATAAGTGGATACTTTTCCCCTTCCCACATGTATGAAAATAGAAAATAGTCCTATGTCTAATTTAAAATAAAATATTATTTTATTTAAAACTTTGTAAGATCAGATTAAGTATAAGACAGTCTAAATTTGTATTTTAAGAGTCATAATTCTACAGATTTTTTATAAGGCTTTTAATTGCTATAATTAAAGTTGAGTTTTGAAATAATGAATTGTGTCATTCATTATAAACTTCAAATTCATAATAAATTCCAAATTCTATATTGTGTCATTCATTATAAACTTCAAATTCATAATAAATTCCAAATTCTATAATTTACCAGTCAAATTTTGCAGATCATTATGAAAGAAAGAATTTATTTATTTAAAATTAATTTTCAATTGAATCATCATAAAATAACACTTAAAATTAATTTTCAACTCAATCATCATAAAATAACATTATCTAAATTATAGGACAATATACCAAATAATCAATCAACATATCTGATCAAAACGTAAATAATATATGAAACTATTAAATGTGATAATATATTTTTTATTAAATATTACAAAATTCAATGTTTCTTTATTTTTTTTAATTTATTGTTAAGTTGAAAGTTTATTTTTGCATGTATATAAAATTTTATATTAATTTAAAATTATTTGGTGTTATTAAAAATTGAAATAATATTTATGAATATATCATTTAAAATTGTATTTGAATTTTAAAAAATATTACATAAATAATTATGATAATATGAAAATTATAATTTCATATATACTTTTCTAAAACTGGATTAAAAGTATATTATAAAATAATACAATTTTAGTCTTAGAATTTTGTACGTTATTAAACAAACAAGCTCACATCATTTTATAAAATAAACAAAATAAACAAATTATAAGTAACAACTTAAATAATTTTATATTCTCATTCAATTATAACTAATATAATAATTTTTTAATTTAATATAATCATAATAAAAATTATTTACAACTCATACATGTTAAAGTAGTTTTCTTATTAGATAAAATTATCTTATGGATTTTTTTGTAGTTTTTAATTTAATTTTTATTTATCAGTAATATTTTGCATAATATTTAAATAGCATATGTTGATATTTCAAATTGATGTTTTTTTGTTTTGGAAAAGGTAAGTTTCCACTTCAAAGTTATCATATACAGGTATGATAATTGTTTTATGTTGATTTAACAATACATGCAATAAGTATAAAATGAAAATTTTAATGCATTTTTTTTTTTTCATTCAATTTTACAAATGGATTTAATCATATAGAGAATACGATATTATCATTAGTGAGAACAGTCAGACTCAAGAATGATGATGACGATGGCACACCAAAGTTCACATGTATGAAAATAGAAAATAATCCTATGTCTAATTTCTATTCTTGGTGTTGATAGTTGTTAATCAGTTTATTAAAATAAAATATTACTTTTCTTTAAAACTTTGTAATATCGGTCAAACTAAATTTGTATTTTAACTTACAGTAATGAGACATTGGTTTCATGATACTTTGTATTTTAACTTACAGTAATGAGACATTGGTTTCATGATACTTTGTATTTTAACTTACAATAATTTTGTACTATTTTATTTTTTATAAAATTATTATTTAAGAAAAATAAATCATTCTTTAAATAAGTAATATATTAGGTACGGTAATGAATTCTTCATTTATTGTACAGTAGTCACATTCATTCATTTTTAGCTTTCCACCCTTATTTTTACCTTTGAAAAATTGAATATATGTCACCGATTGCTATTCACCCATCTTTATAAAATAATTTGTAATTATAATTTTTGTAATTTTTGTACATTCACTTGTAATTGAATATATGTTTAGTGATATATGACATATGTTCAGTTTCACCACAATTTTGCTTCCCTATAAGCCCGCTAAATGAATACCATCCAGCAAAATTCATTGAAGATGAAAACAAATTACATCTATATATACATTAAAAAGACATAAAAAGTTGAATTATACTTGTACTCAACAAAACAAAAGTGTTTACTTTTACTTTTACAAATGTTATTATTGTTATTTAAAGGATGTTTACTAACACTGTTTCCATATGTCCTATTCAAGTAGGAAGACAGAAGTATAAAATTTAATAAGTTAACAAACTTTTTGAAATTAAACATAATACTAATTAATCAATTTGTATAAATATTCAATTAGTAAGATATTTAATTATAATTCTTCATGTAAATATTATGTAATTAAATATCTCAAATATCATTCTTAAATTTCACATTAGTTATATTAAATATAATTAAACCATTTCCACCGAATCCAATCTAACCATAAAAAATAATTCAGATACAATATTAAGCCATGACTATCAAATCCTTAGTAAAAAAAGAAAAAAACTAAAATTAACATATAATATCAGTATTTTAGTAAAAAGAAAAAAAACTAAAACATACAATATCAAAATATATATATATATATATAAGTGTGACAGGAAGGATAATGTATAATTTATATGGATAAGTATCTTACTTCTTTTATAACCCATTGATAAATAGTAATCACTTGATACAAAGTTTCAATTTTCTGTTGAAAAAAAAAAAAATAACGAGAAGGTTAGGTGAGGAGATAGAAATGAATGAATAGTACAATGGAAGAAAGAATAGACATAAGAGTAGGTTATCTATGAATTGTGTCCAACAACTAGCATATAAGTATATAAGTGTGTGCCACACAATAGTTACCTCTTGTCTCATTCCGATATTTGTTTACCTGCACATAAATATTCACATATTATTTTATATTTATAAAGTTTATAAATAATTTATTTTATATATTTTTAATTTTAAATAAAATTATTTTTAAAATAATATATATTAAATATAATATAATAAAATTATATGATAAGACATCAATAAGTAAAATTAGTTTTTCTAAAAGATAATTTTAAATAAGTTAAATTTAAATATAAGTTTAAATAAAATTAATTTCACAAATTTAAATAAAAAATATTAATTTTTTATTAAAATTAAGTATAAGACCGTCTAAATTTGTATTTTAAGAGTCATAATTTTACAAATTTTTTATAAGGCTCTTAATTTCTATAATTAAAGTTGAGTTTTGAAATAATGAATTGTCTCATCCTTTGTAAACTTCAAATTCATAATAAATTCCAATTTCTATAATTTACCATAATAAAATAACATTATCTAAATTATAGGACAATACACCAAATAATCAATCAATATATCTGATCAAAACATAAATAATATATGAAACTATTAAATGTAATAATATATTTTTTATTAAATATTAAAAAATTCAATGTTTCTTTAATTTTTTTTATAATTTATTGTTAAATTGAAAGTTTATTTTTGCATGTATATAAAATTTTATATTAATTTAAAATTATTTGGTGTTATTAAAAATTGAAATAATATTTATGAATATATCATTTAAAATTATAGTTGAATTTTAAAAAATATTACATAAATAATCATGATAATATGAAAATTATAATTTTATATAGATTTTTCTAAAACTGGATTAAAAGTATATTATAAAATAATACATTTTTAGTCTTATAATTTTGTTCGTTATGAAACAAACAAGCGCACATCATTTTATAAAATAAACAAAATGAACAAATTATTAGTAATAACTTAAATAATTTTATATTCTCATTCAATTATAATTTAATATAATTATATTAAAAATTATTTATAATTCATACTAGTTTTCTTATTAGATAAAAATATCTTATGGTCTTTTTTTTGTTGTTTTTAATTTAATTTTCATTTATCAGTAATATTTTGCATAATATTTAAATAGTATATGTTGATACTTCAAATTGATGTCTTTTGTTTTCAGAAAAGTAAACTTCGTCTTCAAAGTTATGATATATAGGTATGATAATTGTTTTATGTTATGCAATAAGTATGAAACGAAAATTTTAATGCATTTTTTTTCATGTAATTTTACAAATGGATTTAATCAATATATTAATAAAATCGTATCACTATTTACAAATGGATTTAATCATACAGAGAGAATACAATATTATCATTAGTGAGAACCGTGAGACTAAATAATGATATGATGACGGCACACCAAAGTTCACATATATGAAAATAAAAAATAATCCTATGTCTAATTTTTAATCTTGGTGTTGATAGTTGTTCATCATTTTATTAAAATAAAATATTATTTTTCTTTAAAACTTTGTAATATCGATCAAACTAAATTTGTATTTTAACTTACAGTAATGAAACATTGGTTTCATGACACTTTGTATTTTAACTTACAATAGCTTTTTTGTACGTTTTATTTTTTATAAAATTATTATTTAAGAAAAAGAAATCATTCTATAAATAAGTAATACATTAGGTACGGTAATGAATTCTTCATGTATTTTACAGTAGTGACATTCATTAGGTACGGTAATGAATTCTTCATGTATTTTACAGTAGTGACATTCATTCATTTTTACCTTCCCACTCTTATTTTTACCTTTGAAAAATTGAATATATGTCATCAATTGTTATTCACCTATCTTTATAAAATAACTTGTCTTATTCATTCTCTTGTAGTTCACTTGTAATTATAATTTTTGTACGTTCACTTGTAATTAAATATATGTTTAGTGACATATGACATATATTCAGTATCTCTTTCACCACAATTTTACTTTCCATGAAAACAAATTACATCTGTATATACATTAAAAAGAAGCATTAAAATATAGAAAGTTGAATTATACCTATACTCAACAAAACAAAAATGTCTGTTATTTTACTTTTTACTTTTACAGATATTATTATCGTTATTTAAAGAATGTTTAATAACACTGTTTCCATATGTTCTATTCAAGTAGAAAGATAGAAGTATAAAATTTAAAAAGTTAACGAATTTTTTGCAATTAAACATAATAATAATTAATCAATTTGTATAAATATTCAATTCTTAAGATATTTAATTATAATTCTTCAGGTTAAATATCTCAAATATCATTCTTAAATTTCACATGAGTTATATTAAATATAATTAAACCATTCCCAACAAATCTAATCAACAATAAAAAAAATGAAAAAATAATTTACGTACAATATTAAGTCATGACTATCAAATCCTTATGAAAAAAACTAAAATTAACATATAATATCAGTAGTTTAGTAGAAAGGAAAAAAAGGGAAAAAAACTAAAACGTATAATATCAATATATAAGTGTGGCAGGAGTGAGAATTTCAATTTTCAGCTGAAAAAAAAAATAACGAGGAAGGTTAGGTGAGGGGGCAAAAATGAATGAACAGTGCAATGGAAGAATAGACATAAGAGTAGGTTATCTACCATAATCACATTTCATGTTTTACACCATTCATGTTGTATTTATGAATTGTGTCCAACAACTAGCATATAAGTGTGTGCCACACAATAGTTACCTCTTGTCTCATTCCGATATTTATTCACTTGCAAATAAATATTCACATATTATTTTATATTTATAAAGTTTATGAATAATTTATTTTATATATTTTTAATTTTAAATAAAATTATTTTAAAAATAATATATATTAAATATAATATAATAAAATTATATGATAAGATATCAATAAGTAAAATCAGTTTTTCTAAAAGATAATTTTATATAAGTTAAATTTAAATATAAGTTTAAATAAAATTAATTTATTTAAAAAATTAATTTCACACAAATTTAAATAAAAAATATAAATATATAAAATTAAATTATAAATAATTATCTATTAATATTCTAAATAATTATTTTCTCGATATTTTTATGCATTAATACATAATTCTTAACTAAGACTACTGTAACAGTTTAAGAGATATTTTACTATTACACACAACTTTAATTTTATTTATCACATCCTTCTCATTAGATATTCTTATATAGGGATACCGTATACTTAAACTTATACTACACTTTATGCAACTTAGCCTATAAATTAAATAAGAATTTATATGCATAGATAAGTAAACACATTTCCATTTAAATTCATTCTTTTAAATTCATCATTCGATTAATAAAAAAAAGTTTGCATTGAGCTATTTATATAACACATTTGTAGGTGGTGCATGAGAGTAAAAGCCATCAGAATTTCAAAATGGTGCAGCCTCTGTAGTATATGCTCAGCTTTTGAAGCATTTGTCTTGTTCTATCACCTCAAAGCACATTCAACAAAACAAAAGTTTATGCTATTTGGTGCTATTAAAGATTGAAATAATATTTGTGAAATATATCATTTACAATTATAGTTAGAATTTTAAAGAAATTACATAAGTAATCATGATAATGTGAAAATTATAATTTCATATAGTTTTTTTTTCTAAAATTGGATAAAAAGTATATTATAAAATACTATAATTTTAATCTTAGAATTTTGTACGTTATTAAACACTATAATTGGATAAAAAGTATACTATAAAATACTATACTTTTCACCATTATTTCTTTTTCATGTTGTTGTTTATTATAAAATTATTCTTACGAGTCTCACAACAACATATCTACAGAAAGGAGAGAGTATTTATAGACCAACATAATTATCTGTCACATCTTTAATTATTAACCGTGGCTGCCTAAACGACTAATAAAGTCTCTTAACATATATCTAGTTCCATGTATTTCTTTTATAGAATTTTTAAAGTAAGACTGTGTATTTTTTACCATGTTAGTTATTAGTTGATATAGGAGTTTTATTTATAAGAGCTTCTCCACTAGGCTCAAAGAATATATCTTGATTTATTGTCTTTTTGAATCTGTCGGAGTACCCTCTAACTCCTTAGGAAGGTCGTGGACTTTGGTTATGCCTCACTCTTCAACAAATTCTCATTTTTATTCTTTGAGCTAGGACTGTTGGTCTTCTATTTCCTTCAATTTAGCCTCCATGACCTCCTTTCCAACCTCAGCCTCGACGTCCTTCACTCTCTTCTCAGCGCTCTCCACCCTTCTCCTTGGTCAAACCTAGCTTGGCCTCCAACGCCTTGATTCTGCTTTGACCTTCTTCAATTTGTAATGGGAGGATACCTACCCGTCCTCGTCTTCTTTGAGGGCTCCGTTGCATTTGGCGAAGCCTTACGCTTTAAGGGGATGAGAAATTACTGAGTACTGATGGGTTTAAGTGTTATTTAAAATAGTAATTACTTGCAAATTTAGAGTTTTTGGATTTAAATTTATGTTTTGAGTCCTGAGTTAAAGGAAATAATTTAATCTCAATTATTGTGAAATTTCAGGTATAAAAGAATAAAGAAAATGATAGATTGGAATATTCATGAAGAAAAGAAATAAAAAGTTTAAAATACAAAAAAATCCCAAGAGAAAAGTCACTTAACCTAGGCCTTAAACAAGTTTAAAAGGAGATTTTTAGGGTTTTGGGAAGAATCAATACCTAGAGGACGAAGGCAGACGACTAGAATCAAGATTCTCTTTCTCTCTTGCAATCTTCCTTTCATTGATTTGTAATGGCTACTATGGGTAGCTAAATTCTTCATCTTTGGGGTTGAATGTAATCATTTGAACTCATTCATATTTTGGTGATTTTAAATATAAATTGAATTTCTACTCCATTGATATTTTCATCTTGCACTTAATGCTAGATTTTATCTTATCAATAGAGTCTTGATTTTGATTCTTGAATTTAACTGAGAAGTAATTTTAAGTTTCTGACCTAGATGAAAATACTCAATATATTTGAATACTAAGGATAGGTTTCAGTGTATTGATTGCTATAACATCTATTTTTAATGCTAGGTAATTTATTAAATAGCTGAGGGATCAGTGTTTAGGAAATTACCTTATGAATTTCATATAAGAGGAATCGATGTGAATGATTATTATATGTGCATCAATAGTGGGTAGTTACTAATATTGTATTTTATTGTCATATCCAATCCTAGAGTCCATCTAGATCTTGAAAACTTTTTTTTATAATTGCTATTTATTCTTAATTGTATTTATTACTTATTCATTCAAATTACACTCAAACCATCTTGAAACATTTATTTGGTTAGTGAATCGTGAATTTGAGATTTAATAGCAAAACTGTTCTCTGTGGGATCGAAATCCTTACTTTATAAATCTATATTACTTTTGACTCAGTACACTTGCCGAAAAAGGTCAACAGAAAACAAATTGCTTTTGATTTCGAAATTCATCATGATCTCTAATACTTGAAGAAGATCTTTTCTTGGATTTGATTCGATTGGCATTGCAGCAGCTTTCTTGTGAAGATAAGTGTTCTTCCTTGAGCTTTTGATTGTGCTTCGTTGCTGCCTAATTGAATTTTCTAGTTGTATTGAATTCTTGAATAGTTTCTTGGTTGATTTGTGATTAATAGGCAATTTTAAGCATTGTTATTGAGAAAAATGTAAAATTGAATTGTTTTATTGGTGTGTTTGCATTCAAATCTGCAGTGGTGTACTGCATTGACACATTGGGTGTTCATCTTATGCGGTGGGTGCTGCACAAGGGGGTAGGAGCTCTTCTTGTAGGGTTCAAGAAGGGTTCTTGAGTGATTTGTTTGTAAACTTTGATTGAATTAGTGGAAATCCTTGCAGGTGGTTGCAAGGGACTAGAAGTAGCCCAAGTGGTTGGGTCAACCAATATAAAAACATCTGTGCAATCTTCTTTCCCCTTTCTCTTTTAATTTTTCGAATTAGATTTGTACATTATTCAATTCTGCAGTCAAGAACAACTTGCTAAAATTGAAGAACAACCTGTTAAATTTTTAGCAAATTTCAATACTCATACCATTAACGTTTTCTTAATCTGGTTATTGGTTTTAATTCTGGTTTGTTCTGAAAATTAAATTGCTAATTCAGTTTATGAATTCTTAATCTGTTCTCATAGGTCTGAAATTTGTATCTTGCATTTTATCTTAGTAAATCATCTAAATCAGATTTATTGTGGTTTCTATTTTACACAAACTTAATTTGAATTGCTGTAAAATTGTTGGTGCATACTTCAATTCTGTACTTAATATCATTCATTTGCCTTATTGCTGGAGTTAATTGAACAACTATAAAAATCTTAAATCAATAAGAAAGTGGAATCAATTTTAATTTGAACAGAGCACCTATTGTGAATAACCTTTTGAGTAATAGACTGTCTGCTGCAACAGTTCTCATAATTCTAAAAAAATTTTAACACCTATAGTGAATTTGTTTTTGCTTTTCTAGGCAATTTTGATCTTGTGAAATTGGTGATATTTTGATACTAGTGTGAGATATAATTGGTTGATTATATTAATTTGATTTGAAGCATTCTTAACTGTAAAATTCGTTTTGAACATTCTATTTTCTGCCTTTAAATTCACTGCTGCATAAATAAAATTTTAACATGTTTTTTTGGTACTGGGTGAAAATATACTAAGTACTGAATAGAGTTTTAACAAGTTGTTTCTATTTTTAACAAGTTGTTTTTGCTTATTTTACATACTTAGTCATATCTTTTAACAAGCTGTTTGTGAATTCAACTTGCTATTTTTTGTGGCATTACCATTGTAATCAAAGATTCATAAAAGATCTCATTCAAACTTTCAAATTTTCAAAAATTATAAATTGTTCAATTCACCCCCTCTTGAACATTGTCCATCTTATTTTTCAACAATTGGTATCTAAAGCGGGTTCTTGAAAGTTATTCAAGTTGATCCTAAATGGCCAAAAATAAACTTCATTTTGCTGAGGGTGCTTCCATTCATAGGCCACCTATGTTTTGTGGATTGAACTATTAATTTTGGAAAGGTAGAATAAGGGTTTTTATTGAATCTATTGATCGTGGTGTGTGGCATGCTATTGTTAATGGACCATATGTTCCTAAATTGCTTGTTGATAAACCTTGGTGTGATTGGACTAGTGATGAAAGTAGGAAATTAGTATGATAGCGTTGCTAAAAAAATTATTACCTCATCACTTAATCTTGATGAATTTTTAGGTTCTCAAAGTGTACATCAGCTAAAGAGATGTGGGACGTTCTTGAGGTTATGCATGGGGGAACGAGCAATGTGAAACAAGCTAGAAAGCACGCTTTGATACAAGAATATGAGCTATTCAAAATGAAGCCAGGGGAGACAATAGCTGAAGTGCATAAGTGATTTACCTATATAGTTTATCACTTGATTGGTCTCGGCAAGGTGTTTGATAAGGAGGAGCTAAATATTAAAATTCTGAAGTGTTTGGACAGGAGCTGACAACCGAAAGTAACAGCCATTTCAAAAACAAGAGACTTATCCACCTTGACAACTGCTACACTGTTTGCTAAACTGAGGGAGCATGAACTGGACATGATTAGACTTAATGAGCAAGAACATGGAGACAGAAAACAGAAAGACATAGCTCTCAAGTCTGTAGTTCAGAAGGAAGATAGTGATGATGAGTGCTCCAGCAGCTGCAGTGAGACTAAAACATTAATACTGTTGACCCGAAAGTTTAGCAAGTTCTTGAAGAAAAAGGGCAAAGAGAAGAGTCAACCATTCAAGAAGTACAATAATAAGAAGGTTGACAATTTTACTAATATAACTTGCTTTGGTTGTGGGAAACGGGGTCACAAAAAGATGGAGTGTCCCAATCAAGCGCCTAAAGAGTAAGAAGCCGAGGAGAGCATATATAGCTTGGGAGGACAATGACACTTCCTCCAGCTCTTCATTAGATAAAAGAGAGGAATCAAATCTCTGTATGATGGCAGGATATGAATTTGATAGCAGTGTGAGTTCTAGCATCTCTTTCACTCACGAGAATTATAATACTTTATTGAATGCTTTTAAAGAAACTCATGAGGAGGCTAACTGTTTGGCTCTTTCCAATAATAGACTCAAGGGTCTAAACAATTGGTTGGAGAATAGAGTGAAAAAATTAAAAGAAGAACTTCAGAACATGAAAACTGATTTTGAAAGTCTTGATATGATTTATAAAAGTTCTTCTTGTAATTGTTCTGAAAATGGTAAAGTGACAAATTGTGAAAATTGTAAAGTTTTGCAAGGAAAGGTGAACTACCTAATCAAAATTGTTTCTAAACTTTCTATGGGAACTGCAAATTTAAATGCATTGCTTGGTTCTCAAACTTGTGTTTTTAATTAAGCAGACATTGGTTTTTTAGAAGGTTTTCCAAAAAAAAAGTAAAGAAATTTAGTAGTTTTTTCTATCATGGTAGTACATCATATTCTTCACCTATCACTTGTTTCTATTGTTTGGAAAGAGGCCATACAGTTAGAAGATGTAGAACTAGATTGTATTATTTGCCAAAAGGCCTTGTGAAGTGGGTTCCCAAGGGTACCGTTAACATGAATGGACCCAAGATTAATAGGGGACCAACTCTTGCAACTTAACTTGTTTTGCAGGGACTTTGGATAGCCAAGTAGCAGTTGTGGTACCTTGACAGTGGTTGTTTAAAGCATATGACAGGAGATGCTTCAAAGTTTATAAATTTAAAGATGAGGCAAGAAGGCTTTGTGACGTACGGGGATAATAACAAAGGAAGAATCCTTGGTAGAGGAGATGTCGGGAGCCATGATTCGATAATAATCAAGGATGTGCTATTGGTAGATGGACTGAAGCATAACCTATTGAGCATCAGTCAACTATGTGACAAAGGCTATGAAGTTACATTCAGGCCAGATTTATGTCTAATCTCACACGCATCTACACGTCAAACCTTGCTTATTGGTAAAAGAGTAAACAATATTTACATGCTTAATATTTGTGACATTGCATCTAGCATGACTTATACACATGCATCATCTAGATAGACTTGTTTCCAAAAATCTAGTTGAGGGACTACCTACACTCAAGTATGAGAAAAATAGAATATGTGAAGCTTGTCAAAAAGGGAAAAAAACTAAAAATGTTTTCAAATTCAAAAACTTTGTTTCCACTACTAGACCCCTTGAGATGCTTCACATGGATCTATTTCTTCCTTCTCGCACTATGAGCTTAGGTGGTAACTACTATGGACTTGTCATTATTGATTATTTTTCTAGATTTACTTGGACATTGTTCATTGTATCCAAAGATCATGCATTCACAACTTTTAAACATCCTGCTAGAGTTTTGGAAAATGAAAATAATTGCCATATTTATTCTATAAAGTCTAATCATAGGGATGAGTTTGAAAATGAAAGATTTGAAAGTTTTTGCAACAAACATGGCATCAAACACAATTTTTCCGCTTCAAGAACACCACAACAGAATGGAGTTGTGGAGAGGAAAATTCGTTCTTTGGAAGAACTTGCTCGAACTTTGTTAAATGATTCTAATCTTCCAAAGTATTTTTGGGCAGATGTTGTGAATACTGCCCGTTACCTTTTGAATCGTGTTTTGATCAGGCCTATTTTGGAAAAGACCCCATATGAGCTTTATAAGGGAAGAAAGCCAAACATTAGTCATTTTAAAGTGTTTGGATGTAAATGTTTTGTTTTAAATAATGGCAAAGATAATATTGGCAAGTTTGATGTTAAAGCTGATGATGGCATTTTCATTGGTTATTCTTCTCATAGTCATGCATATAAAATTTATAATAAACGTACTATGACTGTGGAAGAATTTGTGCATGTGGTATTTGATGAGACTAAACTTGATTTGCAAGATGGTAATAAGAACAGGGCAGAGGAAGAGGAAAATAGTAGTGAGCTGCTGCAAAATAATAGTCGATTGATTCAGAAATTCAATAGGTTGAATTTTTCTGATAATGAGTCAAATGAAGAGGAAGTCAAACAAGAAGCACCAACTCATGAAGGAGTACCACCTGCACCTGTGAGAAATGTAGATCTACCTAGAGAGTGGAGGATTCCTAGGGATTTATCTCTTGAAAACATTGTTGGCCAAATTGAACAGGGAGTTTCTACTAGATGCACTTTTAATACTTTTTGTGAAAATATGGCGTTTGTCTCTCAGATTGAACCTACTTCTATTGATATTGCTTTGAGTGATGATAAATGGATTGATGATATGCATGATGAACTTAACCAGTTCACGAGGAATAATGTTTGGGTTCTAGTTCCTAGATCACCTGATATGCACGTTATTGGCACTGAATGGGTTTTTAGAAATAAGTTAGATGAACAGGGCATAATAGTTAAAAACAAAGCTAGTAGCTAAGGGTTATAATCAAGAAGAATGTATTGATTTTGGTGAAACATATGCTCCTGTGGCTAGACTAGAAGTTGTTAGACTATTGCTTGCATATGCATGTTTGTTTAATTTTAAACTCTTTCAGATGGATGTGAAAAGCGCTTTCTTAAATGGTTACATAGATGAGGAAGTATATGTCTCACAACCTCCAGGTTTTAAGGATCACAGCCATCTAGATCATGTATACAAACTGCAAAAAGCTCTTTATGATTTGAAGCAGGCCCCGAGGCAGTGTTATGAAAGATTGAGCAACTTCCTAACCTCTCAAGGCTATGAAAGAGGGAAAGTTGATAAAACTCTTTTCATTAGAAAGCTTAATTCTGATATTATTCTAGTACAGGTCTATGTTGATGATATCATTTTTGGGTTTACTAATAAAATTCTTTGTCAAGAGTTTGTGTCAGCTATGCAGAGGGAGTTTGAGATGTCCATGATGCGAGAATTAAACTTCTTTCTTGGATTGCAAGTGAAACAGATGGAGCATGGGACATTTCTCTATAAATCTAAGTACTACAAAGAGCTTCTGAAGAAATTCAAGATGAAAAAATCCAAGGAAGCTTCAACACCTATATCTACTAATTGCTACCTTGACTTGGATGAGAAGGGAGTTTCTGTAGATCAGAAAAAATATAGAGGGCTAATTGGTTCGTTATTAAATCTAACAACTAGTCGTCCTGATATCATGTTTAGTGTTTGTATGTGTGCCATGTTTCAATCTAACCCAAAGGAATCACACTTTAAAGCTGGGAAGAGGATCTTAAAGTACTTGAAGGGAACTATCACTGTGGGATTGTGGTATCCTAGAGGAGCCCCATTGAGCTTGACAAGCTATTCAGACTCAGACTTTGCCGGATGTAAGCTAGACCACAAGAGTACTAGTGGGACGTGTCATCTACTAGGTGCTAGCTTGATTTCATGACAGAGTATATAGCAGCTAGGAGTTGTGCACAAATACTGTGTCTCAAAAAACAACTAAGTGACTTCGGGCTAAGTCTTTCTAAAATACCTCTTAAGTGTGATAATACAAGTGTTATTAACCTTACTAAAAATCCTATGCAGTACTCTAGGACAAAACACATAGAGATTAGACATCACTTCATTCGTGACCATGTGAGTAATGGAGATTGTGAAGTGGAGTTTATTGAAATAAATAAGCAACTTGCATATTTCTTCACCAAACCTTTGGCAAGAGATAGGTTCAATCATCTAAGAACCGGATTGGGTATCTTATATATTTCAAATGTGCAAAATCGATATTTCCTCTCTAATTATATGCTTTTGAGTGTTATTGAATAATTGTTTGTATTGAAACTGTTTTTGGCATGCTCAAACTAATAGTAATGCTCAAACTGTCATGAATTGAGTTTTTAATCTGCTGATTTTTTTGTTAACTTGCTGAAAATCTTATGCAATGTGTATACTAGTGAATTTTAACATGTTATTGTCAAAATTAACATGTTGTTTTTCTAGTCAGCTTGAAAATTACTTGGACAGTAGCAATTTTTGTTGATTTTCGAATTTAACCTATTAAATTTAGTACTGCCGTGTTGACAACTTGCTGTTTTTGGTGAGTTAATTGCAAAAGTTGGCTTGTGAAGCATCTACAGTGAAATTTAATGTTTCAATAGGACACATACAATGCCTAAGGACCCGTGACACCCACTAGACATGATCAATTGGTTTAATGTTATGCATAGCTGGACAAAAATGCTTCAAGAGTCAAAAAGTAATTTGTGATAAGTTGTTGTTTTAGAAACTAACGTGGTATGACAGGTCTTGTGGAGCAGCTGCAGTGATTCCAAACTATCCAAGAGGTAGTACACAACACCATAGGACTCGTGAGCATCTCTGAAAAATTCAGAAATATCAAGTCTCATACCAGCTGGACATGAGTGAGGAAAATCAATTCAAATGGTCAAAAAACACTCTGCAAAATTCAGATTCTGTTGTACAAGGCATCTTTGACTGGGCAGGTTTGGAAATGTGGTTATTCTATTGCACATTCACATGGGTTGCATCATCTTCACATGCCACGCAGTATTATGCACATTTCCTTGAAAATTGGTCTTTAAATCTGAACCAAAACTGTGGAACTACATACAACTCTTGCATTCTGCATAACCATACATTAGCTTGCCATTTTGCATATTTCTCTTCCAAAAACAGCAGCTATGTCATCCTCCACACCGACCAAACGAACCAGGACCTCATCCTCAAGCCAAGAAAAGGAAGATCAGGGTCACCTAGAGAGCTGCTTCAGTGGAGATGCTGAGCAGATGCAAAAACCTATATTCACAGCTACAGCCGAAAGAGCCTAATAGCACCAAAGTTTGTGACCTCAAAGTGGCTAAGGGAGCAGCAGTTGGATGAGATCATTGGCATCCTCAATCACCAAAAGCTGAGAAAATTTCTTGGAATGAATGGGTGCATGTATCCGGATCTTGTGAAGGTGTTTTACACAAATCGTCAATTTGATGGCCAAAACATATGCACTCATTTGAAAGGTGTGGACATGCTGATCACACCAAAGGAGTGGTTTGCTATCACGGGATTAAGACATGAGGGCCAACAAATTGAAAGAAAAGCTTTGGAAGACTTCAACAAAACTCAATTCTTCAAGACATGCATGAGGAATCCGAATGAAGAGGTGAAATCCTTTGGAGTTGGGAAGTTAGCAATAACTTCAAGGATCTTAAAATTGCTAATTGTGTGGATTCTCACACCTAGGGGCAGCAACCATGCTACCTTCACGGAAGAAGACTTGATGTTGCTCTATTGTTTGATAAATAAGGTGAAGGTTGATTGGGTATTCACAATGAAGGATCATATGTTCAAGGCACAAAAGTTAAATGATTACAAGCTGCCATATGCTATCCTTATCTCCAGAATGTTAGAATTTTTTGAAGTGGACTTGGTAGATGAATTGGTTGAAAATTTGAAAACTACAAGTGAGATCAACCAATCCATGCTCAACCGAATTGGTCTCCAAAAAGTGAATGGAGCTTGGACATACAAAGGAGGAGATAGTGAAGGAGTCGGATCCAGTGGAGTGGCTGGCCAAGAAGATGCAAAACTTCCTCATACTACAAAAGCACCTATGCTTCCATTCGTGCCTCCACCACCACATCAGGAGCCAATGACCAGCTTTGAGAGGTTGATGATTTCCAGGATGGATATCATCACAGAGGAACAAGTAACTCATCATGAATAATGTGCTACATATTTCACACAGTTGCACTAGCAGATTGGTGATATTCATGACACCCTGAACAACTTCAACCTTTAATCTGTTGCATCATACATCATATTACTTGCTGCATTACCATAATGAACTGTTTGTATGCGTGTTTTTCTTTTGTTGATGTTTTTATTCTCTTCCCAACTTGATGAACTCAATTTGGGGAGAAATATGCGTGTGGTTTGTAACCTGAATTGACACTTTTATATGCTTTCCCTAAACTGCTGCACTTAACTAAAATTGCTACATTGAAATACTGAACTAATGGTTATGTTTTTAACATGTTATTTTCTATTTTTAACCTGCTAAATTTTACTGCGGTTCTATTATGTTGTGGAAATTGTGTTAAAAAGTTTTGCAGGGCTTATAGTATGGGGGAGAAGAAAAGCATGAGCATGACTAATGCGTCAACCACCAAACCACAAGAATTGTCTTTATCAAATTGGGGAAGATTGTTGGAGCTAGTGAAGGCCATCCTAAAGTGTTAATTTGATGAAGAAATCACTTGGAGACACTTGGGCTAGTTCTTACTTGGATTAGGACTTTCATGCATTAGTTTGTGTCAATCTATCAAGTACTAACATTGCTCTTACTCATAGTTAAGTGAAAATAACATTTCAAAAACGTTTTAGAAAAATTAGTGCTGCAGACCCAAATTTAACACGTTAAATTTCAAAATCAACATGTTAAATTTCTGACAGTTTAAGCTGTCACATGTTTAAAAGGGTGTTGCGCACATTTTGTAAACAGAATTCGATTTCATAAAGGTTTTCAAAGAGTTTTAAGAGTTTTCAAGAGAGTTTCTTAGAGGAAAAACCAATAATGAGAAAAAATTATTTTTGATTTCGAAATTCATCATGATCTCTAATACTTGAAGAAGAGTTTTACTTGGATTTGATTCAATTGGCATTGCAACAGCTTTCTTGTGAAGATAAGTGTTCTTCCTTGAGCTTTTGATTGTGCTTGGTTGCTGCCTAATTGAATTTTTTAGTTGTATTGAATTCTTGAATAGTTTCTTGGTTGATTTGTGCTTAATAGGCAATTTTAAGCTTTGTTATTGAGAGAATTGTAAAATTGAATTGTTGTATTGGCGTGTTTGCATTCAAATCTACAATGGTGTACTGCATTGACACAGTGGGTGTTCATCTTATGCGGTGGGGGCTGCACAAGGGGGTAGAAGCTCTTCTTGTAGGATTTAAGAAGGGCTCTTTTGTTTGTAAACTTTGATTGAATTAATGGAAATCCTTGCAAGTGATTGCAAGGGATTGGAACTAGCCCAAGTGGTTGGGTCAACCAGTATAAAAACATCTGTGCAATCTTCTTTTTCCTTTCTCTTTTAAATTTTCGAATTGAATTTGTGCATTATTCAATTCTACAGTCAAGAACAACCTGTTAAAATTGAAGTACAACCTATTAAATTTTTAGCAGATTTCGATACTCATATCAGTAATGTTTTCTTAATCTGGTTATTGGTTTTAATTCTGGTTTGTTCTGAAAATTAAATTGCTAATTCTTAATCTGTTCTCATAGGTCTGAAATTTGTATCTTGCATTTTATCTTAGTAAATCATCTAAATCAGATTTATTGTGGTTTCTATTTTACACAAACTTAATTTGAATTGTTATAAAATCGTTGGTGCATACTTCAGTTCTTTAGTTCTGTACTTAATATCATTCATTTGCCTCATTACTGGAGTTAATTCAACAACTATAAAAATCTTAAATCAATAAGGAAGTGGAATCAATTTTAATTTGAACAGAGCACCTATTGTGAATAACCTTTTGAGTAATAGACTGCCTGCTACAACAGTTCTCATAATTCTAAAATTTTTTTAACACCTATAGTAAATCTTTTTTTGCTTTTCTAGGCAGTTTTGATCTTGTGAAATTGGTGATATTTTGATACTGGTGTGAGATATAATTGGTTGATTATATTGATTTGAAGCATTATTGACTTGTGTAAAATTTGTTTTGAACATTCTGTTTTCTGCCATTAAGTTCACTACTGTAGAACTAAAATTTTAACCTGTTAAAATTTGTTTTAACATGTTTTTTTTTATACCGGGTGAAAATATACTAAGTACTGAATAGAGTTTTAACAAGTTGTTTCTATTTTTAACAAGTTGTTTTTGTTTTTAACAAGTTATTTTTGCTGATTTCATATCTTTTAATCATATCTTTTAACAAGCTACTTGTGAATTCAACTTGTTGTTTTTTATGACATTACCATTGTAATCAAAGATTCATAAAAAGATCTCATTCAAACTTTCAAGTTTTCAAAAATTATAAATTGTTCAATTCACCCCCCTCTTGAACATTGATCATCTTATTTTTCAACAGAGAGCACTAAGAGAAAGAGTAAAAATCCTCAAGTCATGCAAGTAACGGTGAAATACGTACATCAAAACCTTATATAGGAATGGAAGTAGCTTGGAGAAGACAAAGAGTTGAAAGCGTTCGAAACGCAAGGTTTTGTCTCCCCAAATTAGGGCCACATATGCACTGTGACACCCAATAAAGCATTGACATGTGGACTCCATACCCAATAGTCATATCAATATGACAACTTGACGACAGTTAGGGGCACGTTACCTCACCCTTACGATGCCTCGAGATACAGAAAGCCATAAACTCATCATTACATAAAACCCCTCATTAATGTCCAAGGGGTTAATTTTCAAGAATACATAAAGCTCGGCTCCACAAGCTATATTAGGATAAGCTCAACCATGAGTTATCCAGAGTAGTAAGCTCAGCCACACAAGCTATACTCTCAAACTTGGCAACACGAGCTATACTCTCAAGCTTGGCTACATGAGCTATACCCTCGAGCTCGACTACACAAGCTGCAATCTCAAGGTCAATCATGTCGATGGAACCTTAACTCCTAATAATTTTGCCTAAACTCGGTTGGTGGAACCGTTGGTCACAATCTTAGTTATATATACATGGCCTATCCTCCAAAAGTCAACTTAAGTTCACTTGTCAGTACCTAACTCAAACCTTTGGGGGTTTGTGTACTACCCGCACAAGACATATTCAGGGTGGTTACACCCATGCCCGAGATACACGGGTAACCAACTCAATAGACTGTGTATCTTAGCTTCCACCTGCCTATTATAACTCAGTAACCACCGTAACCGAATTAGTTATCCTGATTTTGGGTCATGCAACCAATTGTCCAACTTAGGCCTAGTGTGCTCTGTAAATACCATTTCACTTTCCAAGAAGTACTCACTCTTTACTTAGCTTTTCACTTACTTACACTACATATCACCCACTCACCCACACTTATTTGATCATTTACTCATTCACTTATTATGTAAGTGGACCTCCTCCATCCTCGTATCATCAAGCTCAGATCATACACAATTCAGATTCATGTCAATTTGAATCCATACATCTTGAAAAAGTTCATACTCAGATCCCAATAAGGACAAGATTCATTCATATTGTGTTTAAATAGAAAATTTTAAAAGAGTAATTATAGAGAATTTGAAATATTTTATAATAAAATATATTATTTAGATAAGAAAATGAAATTTTAGGAATTCATTACAATAATTAAATTATTTGAAATTAGAAAATTTGAAATTCCATTTAAAAAGTAATATTTTGAAAATTTTCATATTCTCAATGCTTTACTTAATGGTTTGGGACATCTTTGACTTAATTAAAACTAGACATTTTTTAGATTACTATTTTTTGTTTCGGTTGATATTTACTAAGATCCTTTTATTAATCTTGATAAGAGTTATATTTAAATTGTGAGAATTGGTCTGTACATTATTATTATTTTTAATTAATATCAATTATTATTAAAATGTTTGGGAGACTATTCTTCTACATATATAAATTAGTTTTTTCAAATCGATGTTTGTTATGATTTTTTTTATCCGAGGTTTGCTGTAATTATTCTTTTATCATTAAAACAATTGTAGTTCTTTATCTAAAAGTTTGTTTGGAGATTTTTTATTTTTAATTATAACTGGGAAAATTTTCTATCAGCATTAACTGGACTTTTTTCTACCAATTTCAATAGAAAGAATTTTTCAACTAAAATTGATTAAGAAAGTTGATAAAAAATTCCAACTAACGAAATCGTAAATAATTGCAATCAACATCAATTAAAAATAATTTAAGTTGACCTCAATCCAAATAATTGTTTAACAAATATTATAATCGAATAAATCTCGACAACTTTTTGTAAGAAAAATAACATAACAAGATTGAATAAACAATATTAATATTTTTGAATTATTAATAATTATATTTGATATATAAATAACTTTTTTTATTTTATGATATTGAAATATTATGTTTGTAACACCTCAAAAATAAAAATTACATGCATAAAGCTAAGCATTCTACTAATCATTATTAAGATTCATCAACATACAATAATTCTTTAAACTAAAGTATTTAAAAATTTTACCTTCAGAATTCTACTAAAACATAATTACAAAATATCTCCAAATTGTTTTTCAAATCTAGCTTATGCCTAAAAGCACCACTCATTCCAAATGATCTTCCACAAACCCATCTGCAACATCATTTACTCCCGTGTAAAAAACACGATCATTACAAACAGATATCAAAACACAAGTACAACAAAACAAATGATAAGCTAACCAAATTTTTAATAATACTTGAGTATTTCAATTAAAACACAAATATTAACACCACTCAAGTCTTTCATTCAGTTACATGCACTATCACAATATAACACTGACACACTACAAACTTGACTCTACTTCCGGAAGACTTTTGCATTGAATAGACCTCGAGATATGCACTTGTCATACATCTCCATGTTGTGAACCCACACAGCCTCCACATAAATGAATCATCAATCATGTATGACAGGGTTAGTCCCCTTGAGAATTTCCTGACCAGCTATGTTTCAAGCTGCAGTCACCCAGTTCAAACATCCTTCGACTCTCACAACCTAGTAATAATCTACTATTTGATTCATAATACTATTAGAGTCAGGATATCAATCGTTCACCCGATCCTTAGACAATGCATTTCCTAACTAACCCAGACACGGGTGTTTTCTTTCCTGAAAACACTATGCCTAGGCCTTGACCAACTTCATCAATACTCTATCAATATCACATCATAACGTAGATCTCTACTAATTCATTCATTCACTTTTCAATCACAATCTCAAAAAAATTGAAAGAAATTCTTAAATCATCAATACAATTAAAATTTGAATTATCAATTAATTTATCTTGTTAAATCTATACATTGCATTACCAAAGAATCAATCAATCAAAATAGAAAGCCCAAAAAAAAAATAATATATATATATATATATTTTAGGATTTAGCTTGAGCGAAAATTTCTAGCTTGAGCGAGAATCCCTCTCGCTTGAGCGAAAATCTTCTCGCTTGAGCGAAATTGGTCTAGAGAGCAAGGGTCATTTTCGCCTTGATGACCATACCCTCGCTTGAGCGAAAATACTTTCTCGCCAGGGCGAAACACCTCTCACCTGGGCGAAATTGGACCCGAGAGCACCTCTTAGGTTTTCAAGTGACTTTGCCTAGGCGAGATTGCCTAGCTTGAGCGAAAAATGTAGAAAAACTAGTAGTATCCACTACATCAGAGTTACCATGCATGCCTCAGATGACTAAATTGGGTGAAAATCAAGCCACATACACAATGAATGATCTACCCTAGCACTAATTATCTATTTAATAGATCAACATACCATTAATTTTCACACAACTATCTCATACATGCAACATTCAATTCAACATTAATCCAACATTTCAAACCTCTAGGAAACTTTACCAGATACACATTGTACAACTACTACAATCATTAACTTCTCTATTCAAGACTTAAATTTGTAAACCAAATAAGCACTAAGGTTAGTTTCCCTTACCTGAATTGCAGTTGAAATTCTCTATAACAATCCGAATAGCCTAAGGTCCTCAGGAAGCTGAGCTCACAGAGACACCGTCTGATGGCTCAGAGACCACATGCAAGCTTAGTAAGCAGAGGAAAGTGAAAACATAAAACTGACTCTAAGGGAAGGGGTAGAAAACAAACTTACTCTATTGGAGATTCTGATCAGGTAGACTTGCTCTGTTCTCCGCCACAAGTCCAATGGTGGGCTCTGCTCGAGAAACTGATGGAAGACAGACTCGAAGTCTTAGAGAGAAGTCAGAGAAAAGGGAGGTTAGAGGTTTTAGAGAGATGGTGGCTCAAGTGGGAATGAGACTTGATTACTAACTTTTCCTATAAATACGTGTTTTCAGTTTAATAATATAATAATCAGATGTTCATTCCACTTTTACCACTTCTACTCAGACGACAGATTTTCTAAGTTGTTACAATATTTAAATAAAAAATTAAAATTTATTAAATTTAAATTATCTCATTTACAAAAAATATTTCTAAAATAAAACAATTTAAAGTGAAATCAATTATATTGAATTTATACAATATTTTACCATTTATGAAATTTTCTATCAAATACAATATTATTTATTTGATTAATTAAATCATGTTAATAAATATATTTTCTCCCAAAATCTACCAACAATTTATTTACATTACATGAGGCACACTACTTATAATTTCAAGAAATTGATGGTGAGAAAATTTTACAATTACAAACCTCCGGTCACCTCTTTGATAGAGGTAGATCTCGGTAAAAAAAAAGTCATCACTAGAACCATGGTCGGTCGTATTCAATTTAGACATTTCAAAAATAAAAGACTCAAACATGAAAAACAGCTTAACAGATTTTAGAGTTGCAATTCAATATAACTTTTAGTTTTCTTAGTTAATATAGTTTTCAGTTCCTCTCATTTTCTGTCTTTTAGAATTCTCAATTCCTCTCTTCTTCTTTTCTGGTCCCATTTAAGTTCTTTTATAATTAGTTTTTTTTTCTTTTTTATTAGGTTTTACAGTTTTTACTAATTCGCTACAGGTATAATCAATGCCAATTTTAATTTCCAAATTCAATTTTCTAGTTAATTAGGTTTTACAGTTTTTTAGTTGTTACAGTTAAACACAATTTTTTTAGTTTCTTTAGTTCAATCCATTAGTTTCTGGTTTATTTAATTTTCAATATCTGTTCTCTTAACTCTTGATCATAGATTCAATTTCTGAATGTTCTTAACTTATACAGATTATAATATCTGATTGGTTCAAAGTGTTTGTGTTTCTTAGATTGACCTAGATCTGACCCTATATTGTACATAAAGAGGACTTAGTTTATTTGATATACACGATAGTGGTTATCACTGTCAATAGAAATCAACTTTCATAAATTCCATTTTATAAAGTGTAACATTGATCTGATCACTTATGAAAGTTCACCATCTACACGTAATCAAAAAAGTGATGCAAAATCTTAAAACCAAGGACAACATAAGAAAATCAATAATCAGATAAATTTTTAGACTTTAACATGTGATCTTTAATCACAAAGATCTAATTAACCTTAATTATGTTGTTTTTTCTATCAGCTCCTTAATTCTACGATGAATGTCATACATTAGAACAAAATTCCCTTCATATTTAGTGAAGCATGATTACTTTTCCTGAAAGTTAGTTGTCATGTTATAATGAAAGCAAGTAGTTGTTTCTTTAAGTTTTAGCTCACCAACGTTGAAGCCCTTGATAAATTCATTTTGTTTCATTAAGTAAATTCTAAAGTATTTCTAAAGTATTGGACTTAGTTGAATTAGCATATACTTTTTTTTTTGTTATTATAGCAAGTACTCGAGTTGCAAATGTAGCAAGTAGTAAACATAACTTTCTTTTTCAAAAGATTTGTGCAATATACAATAATAATTACAATTATAATAAAATCAGATTCAGGAATAATTCCATAATTTAGTTCGATATGTAGAAAAATAAAATAATATTTAATTTTTTTATCAATAATTGAAATGCAGAAAAAAAGATTAACAGTTAATATTATGAGATTGTTAGGGTTAAACTTCATCAATCCTCACTCTTATGCATAAAAATGTTAAGTGATCAAAATGTAAGTTTTTTCTCTAATATATGTTATCAAACGTAGGATAATAAGTTAAGTGAATCACTTGATTTAAGTATTTTCTAGTTTGTTTTAACAAATGATTAAACATTATTTCTTGATTTTGTGTGAATTATAACATATGCAATTTGAAACCTTACCTAAATACTTATTTTAAATAAAAACTCATATTAGACATCACAATGAATTTCGGTATCCTGACTAAGTTAACACTCCAAAACTCAATAATCATATGAACCATGCCATAAAAAAAATTAGGACTATACAAGACCACCATAGGATCAAACCAAACCCATGCAAGGAATGACAAAAGAAGAAAATACTCTCTCAACTAAACAAAACAAAAAATAGAAAGCTAAAACCTATTGTGAAAAAATATCCATAAAAAATGCAGGAGGCAAAATAGAATACCACGTAAAATTAAACTTATTTTCAGCTCTCAAATTAGCAAGCTGTTTAGCATAGTGATTCCCAAATTAGCCCTTGAAGGCAAAGAAGTTTGGACAGTTCTAGAGGAATTTGACTTGAAAGCTTATTTCCAAAGGGGGATAAAGTGATAGGTTCATTTAGTACTGGCGGTGTTTATGTTATTTTTAAAATAAGCAAAAAAATTAAAATAAGAGATCAAAAGGGAAAAGAAAAAATGAAAGAAGGAATATAGAGAGAAAGAGGGTGTGGATGAACTGACACAGTTGACAAGGAGTCTCATGGTCAAATTTATCATAGATGTATGTGTTTATGTTGACATTTTTCGTCAAGTGTACCGAGTCAAAAGTAATACAGATTTATAAAGTAAGGATGTTGATCCCACAGAGAATAGTTGTGCTATTAAATCTCAAATTCACGACTCACTAAACAAATAAAAGTTTCAAGATGATTTGATTATAATTTGAATTGATAAACAATAAAGACAATTAAAGAATAAATAGCGATTATAAAAAGAAGTTTTCAAGATCTAGAAAGACTCTGGGATTGAACTTCATCTATCTCCCTCATTCATATTTTGGATTTGATAATAAAATACAATATTAGTAACTACTCACTATTGATGCACATATAATAATCATTCACACCGATTTCTCTGATATGAAATTCATAAGGTAATTTCCTAAACACTGATCCCTCAGCTATTTAATAAATTACCCAGCATTAAGAACAGATGTTATAACAATCAATACACTAAAACTTATTGCTAGTATTCCAATATATTGAGTATTTTCATCTAGGTCAGAAACTTAAAAGTACTTCCCAGTTAAATTCAAGAATCAAAATCAAGATTCTATTGATCAGATAAAATCTAGCATTAAGTGCAAGATGAAAATACAAATGGAGTAAAAACTGAATATTATATTTAAAATCATCAACAAATAAGTTCAAAAGATTACATTCAATCTCAAAGATGAAGAATTTAACTACTCATGGTAGCCATTACAAACTAATGAAAGAAAGATTGCAAGAGAAGAAGAGAATCTTGATTCTAGCCGTCTAACTCTGGCCTTTAGGTCTTGATGCCTCTCAAAATCCTAAAAATCTCCTTTTAAACTTGGTTTTGGGCCTAGGTTAAGTGATTTTTCTCTTGGGCTTTTTTCTATTTTAAACTTTTTATTTCTTTTCTTCATGAATCTTTCAATCTATTATTTTCTTCATTCTTTTACCTGAAATTTCACAATAATTGAGATTAAATGATTTCCCTTAACTCAGGACTTAAAACATAAATTTAAATCCAAAAACTCTAAAATTGGGAGTAATTATTATTTTAACTAACACTTAAACCCACAAGTACTCAATATTTCTCATGTATAAAAACACTCAAAATTGGTACTTATCAATTTGGTAAGTCACTTAGTTTATAAACTTTCAGCTTTTGATCACCTACCTCACAATTTATAAGCTTTAGCTAGTTTAACAAACACACAATTAAGCCCTCATATGATAAAAGTTTATTGAATAAGCACTTAATTAAAAATGGAAACTGAAACATTATAGTAAGGTATCCTAGTTTACTACTTCTGAGTTGTAGAAATATTTCAAAATAGCCATGAATAGACATAGGCCCATAACGTGGTCAAAATTGAAAGAGAGGCCCCGTAACAAAAAGATTTATCCACATTGTCGAGTTTTCAGTGCAAATAGCAAATACTATCATTTAACTATGTTTAGATTTCACTTAAAACACTTAAACAAACTTTCAGTTTCTTCTGAATACTAAGTCAATATGTTTAAGACTTCTTTCTAAATTTAGTTATAAACAAAATTCATTTCAAGCTCGTGCTGATTGAAAACTACAGTAAATCTTTTTTTCTTTCAAACACTTTCTTTCAAGTCAACTTAATTTCCATCCAAACTCATACTAAAGCCTTTCCACTCAAACCTTGTTACAATATATTTAGACAAAGTAAAACATTTCTCTATAAACATCACATAACGGACATAATCATGTTTTTTAAGTGAAAAATATGAGAATCCAATGGTTGTGAAAGCCAACGTATATGATATAGCTATGCTCAAAGTAAGTTTTAGGGTTCCAAAATTTTTGATTTCCATACATAGAAGTGACCATCCAAGAAATTAGAATTTCAAGACAACTATAACGAAAAATTACTCTACCTTCCATATCAATTATGTTTTATAATGCATGTCTCTGTACAGTTGTATTTGAGACATCAATTGCTTCCTTTATCCCTGTTCTGGTTCTGTTTGCACTGATAACTCCCCGTGGAAGCTTAATATTTGGAATTTCCTCCTTAAATCGTGTTTTTTGTATGCTCCATATGACTCAGTTTGGTTATCTGACCCAAGTTGTAAAGACAATAACAATATGTTGTCTATATACATCTTGCAAACCATTACATACCTTTCTTTGCCCCTTACATATATTACTGAGTACCACAAATTACATGGAAGTACAGTTATAATCTTGCCTTCCGATTTCAGACTGTGGCCAATTCCTTCTATACTTAACATACTTCGTATTGCAACATTCTCACTACACTCCCCAGATTAATTACACAATGCACAGTAGCAGTTGAACTGTATTTGATACAAGTCAATAAACTCATCCTTCACACATAAAAACTTTGTTTTAACATATATCTACCATTTAAGTTGAAGACTTAAAAAGGCAACGTAATGGACAATAATACAAATAAAAACACATGAAGTTTACCTTTATCCTTTATTCTTACTCATCCTTTTAAGTTGTGCCATACAAAAGATTCTTCTGCATCCACTCTCCCTTCTTTAAAAACAATTTTATTTTATGATTCCATATCTCTCATATAACTACTACCCACATTCCTCTCCCCACCAAATTTTGGTGTTTGTTAAGTCTTATAATATGAAAACTTTGGAAGTGATTAACTATATTATTGTGTCTAGTAGTGTTCACCTCCACCCAACTATTACATTTATCCCAAACCTTTGCGTTACAGTTAACAAGTATGAGCAATTATTTCTACCTGATTTTGACCAAGAGGATACAATAAGCTTCCTGATGTTATCCCTCTTTTATCCATATTAATCTTTGTTGGCAATCTATCCAACATTACTCTCCAGGTGAAAAGTACTATTGATGGTAAAACTTTTAGACTCTATAGCTGATTAAAAAAGTGTATATTCTATGTAGTACTTGGGTTTTGTAATGTTTATATCCTAAACTAATAATATACACCTCTATACTTGTGTAATTAATGTTAACACCTCTTGCTCCTTTTGAAATTCCTAAGTCAGCCTTTCTTTTCTCCAACTTAGGTTCCACTTCTAAGTATCAATGTATCATTCTCCTAGGTCCTCCACTAAACTTTTGTTATACTATGAAATTAGATACAATCTAGGAAACGCTTCTTTTAGTGGTTTAAACCCAACCCACATATCTTCCCAACACTTCACTGCTTTACCATTACCTAATTCCCATTTTATTCTACTTTCAAACCAATTTGATTAGGTTTCTTGTCAACACACTATACATAGATCTCTCCACCACCAAGACAATTCTTGATCACGTGAATTTTCATTCGTACTTCTCACGAACCACACCTAGACTTTATTACTTCCTTTCACAATTTGTGTTTTTCCATACCAAGTTTCCATTTTCACTTTACAAACATGGCCATGTTAAATTGTTCTATATGTTTTATGCCTAGACCTCTTTCCTCTATAGGTTTGTATACTTTTTTTCATTTTACCCATGATATTTTCCTTCCCTCACTACCTCAACCCCATAGGAATTTAGCTTGTATTCTTATTATTTTTCTATAGACAATTTTAGGGGTTTTGTAAAATGAAATATTAGTGGCAACGCAAATATCACTGTTTTATCAAGCATATGTGTCCTGCAAATGATATCACTCTACTTTTCTGTTTTGATAGCCTATTCTTGAATTTATCAATGATTTCTTTCGAAGTTTGTACTCTTCTAGGATTCCCTACTATTTTATTCCTAAGTACTTAAATGGTATAGACATGTGGTTGCTATTAAAATTCCTATAAAGTGTTGGAAGAGTGTAGCATCCTCAAATCTAAAGTTACCAATTTGACTCTTGTGAAAATTGGCCTTAAGGCCAAATAACAGTTCAAAACAGGGTAGAATACTTTTTATTGCTAAAATATTTTCATAATTTGGCTTACCAAAGAGTAGGGTATCATCTGCGAATTGGAATATGGTAATTTCTGCTTCCTTCCTACATACTTTTAATCCCTTAAGGATGTTTTTCCTCCTTGCTTTCCTAACTAATCTTGCAAGTCCTTTTTGTAGCATCCCAAAATTTTACATTCTACATATTATGAAAATTAATATCACTTGATGCATTGAACTACATCGTCCAACCAGTTCAGGTTGAAAAAGGTCATGGATAGAAACTTTTATGAAGATTTTAACAATCTTAGATGAAATGAGGCGCGTCTAAGTGAAAATGGAATATTTTGTCTGAGAGGTGTTCTGCATTTATTGGATGATAATAATGTTATAAGATAGAACGAAAAGACTTGGAAGCCAAAATTCATTTGGAAAATATAGACGAATTATCTCTACGTTAAAGGTATGCTCTTCATAAATTGTAAACAATATGAATAAAATGAGAAGGTGTACTATGACTAATGCTTGTAGAATGCATAGATAGTAAGTCTCTCCATTTTCCGAGAAATTAATGAAAATTGACTATAAAAGGGGAAATCTCGAGGATAAGAATTACATCCCAAGAAAGATAAAAATACCTAGATAAATATCACTGCAAAAACATTGTTACCGATAACAACGAATATATGGACTCAATTTTTCAGAGATATTTTACATCTTAGTACTTATCTCTTCATAACTAAAACCAAACTAGGTTCGAAAAAAATCTGTTGGATTACAACTAAATGGTTACAGAGGAATAGTAATAACCTATGATTTCTCTATAAATCGAAAGTTTGAAAACTCAATACAATGATGAGAGCATCATGAAAGAAAATATGAGAAAAGCTTATAAGAGAATAATGGTTGAGAAAATTACATTTTCTTTTGTGTTGTCTGTGAGGTATCCCAAAGCCTCACATATCTGCCAATTCTTTCTAAATGTTTTAATGAAAAGTTTATTTTGAGATTTTAAAACTTTATTGCAGAAAATGAATGATAATATTTACTGATAATTGTTTTATTCCCTTATAGGGGTAAAAGGCCTCATTTTATTCCCTTATAGGGGTAAAAGGCCTCATGATAATGATAATGATTATTGCCATTTTATATTCCTTGTAGTGGATTTTGCACTGATGGGTTATTTTATTTAAATAGTGAATTAATTAATTTGATTGAACTGGTGGCATGAAGACTTGGTCACCGACGAGAGTAGTAGGCCAACAAAGCTTCCTTGTACTCGACCTCAACACCTACATCGAAACTCCAGGTTGGTATTACATTATCCCTCTAATTCAGCTAATGACATTGACATTCATAACTATAATATACTTTTTTGGTTAAGAAACAACAATGATGAAGCCCTTAGGATATGGAATCCAGGGAAACAAATTGGATTTACAACTTTAGGCAGTGATGAGGAAGTTATAAGTCGATCAAAGGAGTTGGAGGGTTAGGAGGAAGGGAAAACAAATATTGATCAATGAGATTATTGAGCGTTAATGTCAGGGGCTTGGGGGTCAGTGAAATGGAACTACATAAACAAAATTCGTTAAGAAGCACGAGATAGATGTAGCATGTATTCAGGAAACTAAAATTGTGAATATAAACCCACAACAATGTTATGAAATCTGGGGAAATAATAATGTGGAGTGGAGACATATTATTCAGGAGAATAGAGGTGGATGTATTATAACACTATGGAACACACAAGTGTTTTAACAGCAGTCAACTGTAGCCTGGCAAAGCATACATTCTTATACAAGGAAAACCACTATGCCATGTTACTTAAGCATGATTCAATTAATTTGGGACCTACACCGTTTAGAAACTTAGATGTTTGGGAAACCCATCCTGGGTTCACTGAAATAGTGAAATGTCTTTGGGCCAGTTATCACCTGTCAAGAAACGAGTTATAGGTGGTGAAGGAGAAACTTAAATCCTTAAAGAGGGGCTTAAAGGTGTGGAACAAAGATGTTTTTGGAGATGTTAACACTAGCAAGAATTAGGTACCGCTGGACATTAGAAATTTAGATATAATAGATAAGAAAATGCCCTAGATCAAGAGTGTATAATAGAGAGGGGGGTCTGTTTGCAAAATTAAAGCAGATCAATCACAGGTAGGAAATATTGTTTAAACAAAAGGCAAGAGTTAAATGGCAAGAGGTAGGAGATTTGAACACAAGGTACTTCCATACTATGCTAAAATGGAGGAGGGTGAAGAACACAATTAGAGGTTTATATATTGATGGAGAGTGGAACGAGGAACTGTCTAGGGTCAAGGACGAAATAAAAAATCAATTTAGGCAGAGGTTACGTATTAAATAACAAGATATTGTTAGATTAGATAACATAGGTTTTCATAGAATTAATAAGGAGGATAATAGAGGATTGACTTGTAATTTTTTTTTTTGAAAGAAATCAAACAGGCTGTGTGCGAGTGTGAAGGTAGTAACAGCCCAGGGCTGGATGGGTTTAAGTTAAACTTCATTAAAAAGGCGTGAGACATAGTTAAGATGGATATAATTGAAAGCAATTATTTTCATGCATGGGCTGCTGGCCAAGAGGTACTAATGCCGCATTCAACACTTCTTTACCAAAGGTTGATAAACCTCAATGCTTGGACGAATATAGACAGATCTCGTTAGTAGAATGTATGTATAAGATTATATACAAGATACTTGGCAGGAGATTGAAATTCCTTAAATGTAGATAATTGCATAAGGTCATAGATGACAAGAAGTCGACATTCCTTAAATGTAGAGGGTTGTTAGATTATGTGGTGGTGGCAAATGATATATGAAAAGAGGAGGGAAAAGAAGGAATGTGTGATCGTTATAGTAGATTTTGAAAAGGCTTATGATCCTGTGAGGGAATTTTTGGCATACATGATGGAGAGACTAGGATTTTGTAATAAGTGGATTAAATGGGCCCTAGGTTGCCTCAAGTCTTCAACACTTTCTATTCTAGTGAATGGCAGTCCCACTAGCTCCCTTCCTATTCTTAAAAGTAGCTGAAGGGTTGGCAGGGGCTACGAGGAAAGTGGAGAACAAAGGTATTTTAGAGGGAGTGAAGGTGGGAAAGCATGATATTAGGATTAGTATGTTATAGTTCACGGATGACACTATGTTTGTACTTAAGAGCTAGTAATCAAAGTTATTGTTGCCCTTAAAGAGCATTATGAAGTGTTTCCCATTAGCATCTGGTTTGAATGTTGATTATCAAAAGAGCATAATTGCTGGAATGGGAACAAATAGACTACAATTACATAGATATGCAATGCTAAAATGTCAAACTATGAATATTCTGTTTACATGTCTTAGAGTTAAAGTTGACGGTAATCATAGAAGAACGAAATTTTGGAAAGGGATGGTTGAAAAGATTAAGAAAAGATTGGCAAGATGGAAAGGAAAGTTTATTTCCCTAACTGGAAGAGTGTGTTTAATTAAATTTGTCCTATCTACAATGCTTATGTTCCTTCTTTCTATTTTTAGATTACCATAGGTTGTTAGGCTACAAATCATACGCATTCAAAGAGATTTTTTTTATAGGGACGGGGCCACGAGCATCGTAAGATTGCTTGGGTCAAATGGGACAATATTTTCAAAAGCAATAATGAGGGAGGATTAGGTATCTTGGAGCTAAAAAGTTTTAACAAGGCATTATTAGGAAAATGAAAATGGAGACTAGGAACGGAGGAGAAGGGATTAAGGGATTATGGAAGGAAATACTAGAATCTAAATACAGATCGTGGCAAATCGTGGCGGAGTCTTGAGGCTATAATTCAAGGTGGCGGAGAGACCTTATGAAAGTGTGTGGAGATGGAATAGAAGGTCATTGGTTCAATGATAACATTAGTTGGAGGTTAGGGACGGGCAATAAAGTATTAATGTGGGAAGATAGATGGGTTTCAAACTTAGAGAAAAGTTCCCTAGGATTTATGCCAATTCGTGCTAAAAGGATGCTAAAGTGATTAGTATAGGGGCATGGTGTGACAATAAGTGGGAATGGCTATTTAATTGGAGGGGGAGTTCATTTGAATGGGAAAAACCAATACTTAGAAGATTTTTTGCATCAGGTATAAAACTCGCCTCAGAGGATGGACTCCGAGGATGTATGGGTTTAGAATGGTGAAAGAAATGTAGTGTGTTCAATAAGATCAATATATAGGATTATAAGGCAGGCCACAAATGGGAAAGATGACCAACTATTCACGAAACTCTTGAAAACTATAGCTTTGCCCACAACTCAATTTTGCACATGGAGAACCCTTCTAGATAAACTACCTACTTATAAGAATTTGATTAAAATTGGTTCCATGATTTCTGCTAACAATTATATCTTTTGTCGAGCTCAAGTAGAAACAATAAGTCATTTGTTATTTTTGAGCAAGGAGGTTAGAAAAATCTAAGAGAAGTGTAATTAATGGGTAGGTGTTCATTCATCTTATAGTGTTATAGAAGATTATTATTCATAGCATTAGGGTTTCGAAAGAAGAAAAAGGAGTAAAGAAATTCCTAACAGAAAAAGAAGGTGATTGAAAGCTTCAATCCAAAGAAGCCTTAGCAGAGAAGAAGAAGAAGAAATTGTTGATGCACATAAATGCACTCTAAGAAGAGAAAAGGAAGACCACAAAGGTAAAAATGAAATTTTTATTTTTCTAATCTGAAAAATTCAATCTTTACAAATAGCAAAACCTATTTATAGGTTTTACGTGAAACCTCTAATCAAATAACTGAAACTGGTGTAAAATCAGTTTCTCAACATCCTCCCCTCAAGCTGGATGATGTATGTTCATCATTCCAAGCTTGGATACAATCAATTGAAAATTTTCCCGATTTAGGGCTTTGGTAAATACATCTGTTGGTTGATTTGACAATTGTATAGGTAGTAAGTGCAAGAGATTCGCCTGTAATTTTTCACGCACCACATGGCAGTCTATGTTGATGTGTTTTGTACGTCGTGGAAACTGGGGTTGTGAGCTATGTGATGGGCTGACTAATTATCACATTAAAGAGCAACAGAAGTAGTGGTTTGGATATGAAGGTCCTGGAAAACATAGTTGATCCATTGTAACTCGCAAGCAGTAGTAGCAAGGGCTCTATACAATGCCTCGGAAGAAGACCTGGAAACAATAGATTGCTTCTTTGATTTCCATGAAATCAAAGAAGAGCCTAGGAAAATACAATACCATGTTGTAGATCGTCTTGTGTTAGGACAAGATGCCCAGTCAGAGTCACTGAATACCTTTATTTGAACTTCAGAGTCAGTTGCAAAGAACAATCCTTGTGCTGGATTGGCTTAATGCAGCGCAATATATGTTGAACAACTTGGTGATGGTGAACTTTGGGTTCTTGTAGGAATTGACTGAGAGGTGAACAACATAACTTATATATGGACGTGTATTGGTGAGATATAAAAGTTTGCTAATGAGTTTTCTATAGGAATTAGGATTAGGTAGCTTATCTGCAGCTTCAAAAATAATTTTATTAGTAGACATGAGAGTGTAGAACAAGATTTTCTTTCAAGCATTCTAGTTTTTGTCAAAATGTAAAGGGTATATTTTCTTTGACATAAATGTATTCCCTTTCTTGATCTAGCCACCTCTAAGCCTAAGAAATATTTGAGCTTTCCCAAGTCTTTGATCTTAAAGGAGTCATTCAAAAGACCTTTAATTCTTTCTATTTCAGATAAAGAACTCCCTGCAAATATCATGTCATCTACATAAACAAGTAAGACTGTGAAAGTAGTTGAAGTTTTTCTAGTAAAGAGAGAATAATCAGGTTTTGATTAAGAAAAATCAGTAGAAACAAGAAAAGAAGAAAGTTTGGCAAACCACTGTCTACTTGCTTGTTTCAGCCCATATAAAGACTTTGTTAGTCTACAAACTTGATTATGTCTCTCCGTAGTGAATCGTGGAGGTGATGTCATATACACTTCTTCATTTAGATCTCCATGTAAGAAGACATTATCAACATCCAATTGATGTAAATGTCAATTTTGAACAACTGTAGTAGCTAAGAGAATTCTAACAGTGGTTAATTTTGCAACTGGAGAAAAGGTATCAAGATAGTCAATTCCTTGTAATTTAGTGTAGCCCTTTGCTACAAGTCTAGCTTTGTGTCTTTCGATAGTACCATTAGCATTGCACTTTATTTTATAAACCCATTTACATCCAATGGATGTCTTCCCAACTAGCAAATCTGTGAGATACCAGGTTTGATTGTCTTGAAGAGCTTTAATCTCTTTCTTCATAGCAGTAATCCACTCTAGCTTTTTGAGAAGCTTGGTCATAACTTTGAGGTTCAATATTAGAAGATGTAGCCAATGTATAATTTAGGTGTTTTTCAGAAAGAGAATCATATGATAAAACAGATGTTATGGGATAAAGATTCTTTAAAGGGAAACATAATTATTGACCTGGTGATGATAATCTCTCAAGAAAGTAGGTATCCTTTTAACTCTGGTAGATCGTCTAAGAATGTGATCAGATTTGTCATTTTCTTGATCCTCCTATTCTTCTGTATAATCAGTATTATTTCTACTATCATCAAGATTCTAATTTTCATTTAAATCTATGTCAGCATTATTTTCAGTTTCATTAGCATTCTCAGTGATATCATCTTTGTTTATAGTATGATGTAAAGGTTCAAGCAAAACATCAAAGCTATTTTGATCTAAATTTTTGTCAAAATTTTGGTTGTCATAGGATAATTCAGTAAAAGCCTTATAAGGGACAACTTTTTCATAAAAAGTAACATTTCTGCTGATGAAAATCTCCCTTTTATTAGTATCTAACAATACATAACCTTTTATTCTAGTTTTATAACCAATAAAAACACATTTCCTGGCTCTAGGTTCAAGCTTAGTTCTGTTATTCTCTAAACTGGAAGCAAAACTTAAAGATCCAAAAATTTTCAAATCTAGATAAGTTGGGGGCAGTTTGTGTAATAATTCATATAGAGATTTATTATTCAAAATAACAGAAGGTAACCTATTTATCAAATAAACAGCATGAGCAGCAGCATAAGACCAGTAAGCTTTAGGCAAACCTGACTGAAAGACAAGACTAGAGTTATGTTAAGAATGTGTTGATGTTTCCTCTCAATGACAGAATTCTGTTGAGGGTTTTCAACACAATATCTTTGATGTAAAATACCAAATTTATCATACAATTCATTGAAAAGAAATTCCTTGCCATTGTCAGACCTAATAGTCTTGATATTATGATGAAACTGACTTTTGACATACATGACAAAGTTATATAATAGAGTCCTAGTTTCACTTTTATTTTTCATAAAAGATATCTAAGTATGTCTAGTATAATCATCGACCACAGTTAAAAAATATCTATGCCCATGAACAGAAGGTATACTAATACGTCCCCATATATCCACATGAATCAGATTAAAAGGATCTAAAGACTTTGTATTGCTTTGTGGAAAAGGTAGTTTATGTTGATTGGCAAAGTGACAAATATCACATACATCAATTTTTATATTAGAGTGCACATACGGAAAAAGTTTTACAAATATGTTCAATAATTCTTTCACTAGGATATCCTAGTCTATAGTACCAAAGATCAACATCAGATTCTTTGCAATTAAGAACAACATTAATAGAAAAATTATTTCTCTTAAAATCTGGATGAAGATCCTGCAGATAGTATAGCCCTTAATGTAGATCAGCTTGTCCAATCATCTTGGATGAGATATTGTCTTGAATTTGACAATGCTCAAGAGAAAATATTAGCTTACACTTTAAGTCATTAATAAGTCTCTAAACAAAAATGATGTTAAAAGAAAATTCTGGTATGTACAGAACATTGAATATGACAAAATTTTTGGAAAACTGAACAGTTCTAGAATAATATGCAAAAACAGAAGAACCATTAGGTAATTTTATATTGATAGGTTTAATTTTGTGAAAAGTGACAATGATTTTTTATGTGTAACATGGTCAGTGGCACTAGTGTCAAGAATCCAAGAAATCTTACCTTTTGGTTTTGGTTCTGAAGCGAGACTCACCAGTATACCTTCGGATCTAGTTTATGTTATGATCTGAGGATTTTGATGTCTCAAGAAGCTGCAAAAGTCTTTGTATTTGGTTTGCAGTAAAAAGATTCTTGTCCTATCCCTCTTCCTGGCTTTGAGTAGTTTGTATAAAGTCATTCTTTATATTCAGATTACAAATCTTTTCTTGATTAGTATTAAAATGTTCCATCCTGTGTTTGTACCATGGTGGATATCCATGTTTAGAGTAACATTCATCCACAATATGATTTGTTTTATGATAGTAAGAACATTGTTTCCCCTGGTTGTTTGATCTTCCTCTACCTCTGCCTTGGTCACGCCAATTAGTTCCTCTACCCTGTGGTTTCCATGAAATCTGGTCATGTGATTTCCAATTATTTTGTTCTTGCTATTTCCAGTTAACTTGTTTGTCAAATGAGTTGTAGAGAACCTTTGTTTCAACAAGAGGACCAATGAGTTGCCTTTCTTGTTGAATCACTAAAGAAAAAACTCTATTTATGTTGGGTAGAGGTTCCATGAGAAGTATTTGAGTTTTAACTATACTGTAGATGTCAGCAAGGCCTTTTAAAAAATAGATAACATACTTTGATTCTCTGTATTGGACAGAGATCTTGAATAAGGCACATGTGCAAGGAATTTTACATGTACAGCTAGGCATGGGTCTTAGAGACTCTAATTCTTCCCAAAGAAATTTCAGATCTGTAAAGAACTATGTAACAGTTCTTTCTCCTTGTCTAATAGAGTGCACTTCTTGTAGTAAGTCTGAAATACAAAAATAATCACCTTTTGAGAATCTTTCTGTCAAGTTTTCCCAAAGACTTCTAGCAGAATCAATGTAAACAACAATATCAGCAAGTTGAGGTGCTAGAGTTCTTGTAATCCATGAAAGAACCATGACATTACATATTTCACAAGCTTCAAAGGTTGAATCATTATTACTTGGTTTGGAGATGCTTCCATCAATGAATTTCAACTTGTTCTTGGATAATAGGGCCCTCTTTATATTTCTGCTCCATGTATGATAATTGGTTTCATTGAGGGGTGGAGAAACAAGAATAAGTCCTGGATTCTCTCCAGTATGCAAATAATAGGGGCTAGTAGGAATTAGACATTGATCTATTGTTTCTTTCTGACATAAGAGACTCCATAGTTCTTGAAAAGATTAACCAAGAAACTTACAAGAAAAAATAAAGAACAACAACATAAGCAAAGCAGGTCTTAGCCTACTCTAATACCATATAGAAGATTATTATTCATAGCATTAGGGTTTCGAAAGAAGAAAAAGGGGTAAAAAAATTCCTAACAGAGAAAGAAGGTGATTGAAAGCTTCAGTCCAGAGAAGCCTTAGCAAAGAAGAAGAAGAAACTGTTGATGCACAGAAGTATAATGTGAGAAGAGGAAAAGAAGACAACCAAGATAAAAATGAAATTTTTATTTTTCTAATTTGAAAAATTCAAACTTTACATATAGGAGAACCTATTTATAGGTTTTATGTGAAAACTCTAATCAAATATGTGTAAAACCAGTTCTCTCAACAAGTCTTAAGAAACATTTTCTAAGCTGAGTCAAGGGAGGTAGGCCTTAAACAAAACACAGTGTGGAAAGTTGTGTGGATTGACATTGTAGAGAACATTTGAATGTCTAGAAATAATGCTATTTTTAGAAACAAGGCAATTAATGTTGAATTGGTGTTTGCATCAGTATAAATTAAGACTTGGAGTTGGATCTTGAAGAAGTATAGTAAAACTAACTTCACTTATTGAGATTGATGCTTAAATCCAATTTTATGCTTCAAATCACTCTTTTTGATTCTGTTTATGCTTTTGGTGGACTGTGAACAGTCTTTATTGAGCATAACCTCTATGAGGCTTATGGCCTAGATCCTCAATGCTGTACAGGTTTTTTTTTCTATTCTGTTTCGCTTGCAGTGGCTGAAGCTATACATCTAGTTGGCAAAAGGCAACTTTTGTATGAAAGGTTTCAAAGAGAGCCATAATGTCTATAGTGCAGACTCAGCAAAGTTTATTAGTATCCTTGAATCGGCTTCCTTCTACTACAATTCCTAAGTAATTGCTGGTGGGAAGTTTATGTGCCAGTACACTAATGTATGCAAGAAGCATAGTGGATCTGTGTCACAGAGATGCCTTAGTGCTCTGTTTTGACGTTTTTTATTTTTATCATATCCGTCAAAAGTTCTATGGAATGCTTACATGTTACAATCCATAGAGTGTATTGTTTTATATTTAGAATATCTACCATCACAGGAGAAATGCATTCTTGGGTCTATTGGATGTAGAGAGAAGATTGTTATTAGGACAGACATAGTTAGTTTCCAATTAATTTAATTTTTTATTGTTAAAAAAATGATGTTAATTTATTTAAATAGTGAATTAATTAATTTGATTGAACAAGTGGTATGATCATAAAATTTTCATGGTAAAATGAAATTACTGTTTATGCCACCGGCCAATGAAAAAAAAAAAAAAAAAACTATTTATGACACCTAACTGACGGTCATGAACGTCCTTAATACGAATCGCCTACTAGGACTTGTGTCCACACAAATAAATAAATAAATATATATATATATATATATATATATATATATATATATATATATAT